>OLRU01000071.1_pt1 | contig 109328 bp, 115 predicted proteins | sample 1672961 | NCBI WGS metagenome assembly OLRU01 (sample SAMEA3136741, study PRJEB25190) | human gut metagenome | biome: human gut; feature: human-associated habitat; material: faeces | place: Austria | collected 2013
AATAGCATACAGACCTTGGAGAGGGTCTATAAATACTACTACTTTATAATACGAGAGAGGACGATAGTTTGAAAAGAAAAGGAATTTGGAAAAGAGGAGTTGTGGTGAGCGGAATCATGTTGGCAATGAATTTGTCCGGGTGCAGTTTTTTTGTAAAAAAAGATTCGGGAAACACAGACATTCAATCAGTACGGCAGGAAAGTGAAAATGCGGATAAAACAGTAATGAAACGAAGTAAATCAGAAGAAAAAGAAGCAGAAGAAATACTGGAAATTTGCAGTAAGACTTATGCGAAAGCTGAAAAAGAAGGTAAACTGGATGATTTGGAAATGATCCGAGATCTTATTAAAGAATTAGGAGAGAAAGGTTTTACGGCAGTTGACAGCGAAAATCAGGTCAACATGACAGAGTATGAAAAACTCATACAGTTTAGTGAAAAGGCAGAAGCAAAGAAAAATGGACGCATGACCGTTGTAGAAGTTGCAAAGGGAGGGAGCTGCATCATTCGGAATATGGAGACACATGACGGAATTGTAAATATGATCAGAAGTTATTGTATTTATGAGAATGGTAAATTAAAGCAATCTTCAGAAGATATATACAGGACAGAATCATGGGAATATACAGAAGACGGACATTTGATGTTTTCCGGTCGGTTAGCCTTTGAAGGATCTTATGAAGTTACGAGAAATGAGATTATGGAATATATGGCATATAGGGTACTGTCATTAGATGAAACATGCAGAGAACTAAACCGTAAATATATACTTCCGATCGGATATGAACGTAATAATATGTTTCTGACAGACTGGAGTGAAGAAGAGTTCGCAGAGCTAGATTTTTATGATATGTTTGATTTGTTTTATCAGGAAAATCATACGGCGAACGGAGAGTTTACTTTTGGAAATGCAATGGGAACAAGCGCGGTATATTTAATTTCAAAAGAAAAATTTGAACCGGTTATCAAATCTAAATTCAAAATCAGCAGTGAAGTGTTGCAGTCGAAGACAGTTTATTATCCGTGTGAAGAAGTCTATGAATACAAACCGAGAGGGCTTGAAGAAACAGAATATCCGGAATATCCGTATCCGGAAGTTATTGGATATGTGAATAATGATGACGGAACTTTGACATTGAAGGTACAGGCTGTTTTTCCTTATAGAGGGGTATCAAAAGCGTACATCCATGAAGTAACTGTGCGCGATACGAAAGATGGAGGTATACAGTATGTGGGAAATCGGATTATCGAGCCGATAAACAATCCGGAGATTAGATGGCACGTACCGCGCTTGACAAGAACAGAGTGGGAAGAGTTGTATGGAGATAATTAGTTTATCTCCATATATTTAAGTCCGATAAAACAGATAAGGTGATTTCTGAAGCCTTTTTACCGGTGGCGTGTTTTTGATACTGAATATTGGAAGCAAAAAAATAAGTATTATCTGCATTTTCTACAAAGCCGATAAACCAACCGTTGACATCTTGTCCGTTTACTCGTCCTGTTCCGGTTTTTCCGTAGAGGTCACCGAAAGCAGAGGAGGAGATGTGGAGGGCGTTCTTTACAGTCCCGGTGTTTTCTAAGGAGAATCCGAAGCGGTTATTATGCAGTTTGACTAAAAGCTCGACCTGTTCTATCGGGGAAATCTTCAGGGAGGAATTCAACCAATAGGAAGAAAGATTACCGCTTAAATTCTCATTTCCATATCCGATTTGGTGAAGGTATTTCTGAATAGAGTCGGCTCCAAGCCGTTCATCAATAGTCTGAAAATACCAGTTGACGGAAGCTCCCATAGCTGATTGTAATGTTTGATCGGTGTTCCACGCTTCAAAAGGATAGTTTTTCCAGTTCCATTTGATCAAGGAATTTGCAGGGGTGATGACACCTTCTTCTAATCCAAACAAAGCATCATATATTTTGTAGGTGGAGTTTGGAGCAACTCGTAAGACAGCTCGGTCTATATTGTGTATTTTCCAGACATCTCTTTTTAAGTCATATAATACAAAACTACCTTCATATTTTCCGAAATAATTACGAAGGTCTATTTCAGAACAATTCTTTGAAGTTGTGTTCCACTGATATTGCTTTTCATCTGTCGCATAGGTAGAGACAAACGGTGTAAGTCCGAAAAGGAGAATAGATATCATCAGAAAAGCAATGAAGCTTTTCAGTTTTTTTTGTAATGTCGGTTTTTCATAAGAAGCAATATTTAGGATTCTTCGCTTCATCTGCTTCATATTTCCTCCGATGCCGGAGGAAAAGGGAAATGGAGTCAGAGAAATCTTTTCGGCAAAGTTAATCAGCGTATTTCCATAAGTTACATAATCGTCGGATTTCAGCAGGTTTAAAACAGAACTATCACAGGCAATTTCCCTGTCGCCGCGCATTTCTTTCAGTGCGTACCAGACGAACGGATTGAACCAATATATCATTCCGGCGAGGTTTATCAAATAGTTGATAAATCCGTCTTTGTGTTTATAGTGCTGAAGTTCATGCAACAACATATACCGGATATCTGTTTCATTTTTATCCGATATCAGGTGAACGGGAAGAAAGATGCACGGTTTCCAAAATCCTGCAATAACAGGAGATTTTAGATAAGCAGCGCTGTATACGGGTATACTTTTTGTAATATTTGTGTCATTTAGGCAGCGTCGATATAATTTTTGAACATCCTGATCTTCAAGAGGTGATGCAGATTTTTTTAATGAATGCAGGAACAGAGCAGATCGGATTGCTAATATTATCATAATGATAATACCCAAAATCCAAAGAGTAAATAGCAGATAACCGATTGCGGATGAGGATGCTTCGTTTACGGAGAGCGCAAAGTCATCCATCCAATCTTTTGCGCCTGCGATGTTCGTGTGAAGTGGTGGAGCCGAGGCGTTTTTTGTGGCGGCAGAAGGAAGAAACTTTAAGTTCGTGAAACCGAAAAATAGTTCTGAAAACTTGAAAAAATGAGAAGGTAAGAATGGAACTGTTAAAAGTCCAAGCAACAGAAACCATAAGTTATACTGCATCCGGCTTGACAGACAATTTTTTAAAATATGTTTCATAAGCAAAAGGATACTGATGATGCCGCAAAATAATATGTTGCAGATAAGAAAGCGAATCATGAAATCAGACATATTATTCTCCTCCTTTTTCCTGTTTCTGTGAAAGAAGAGTTCGGAGTGTATCTAATTCCGATTTTGATAATTTGTCATTTTCTATATAGGAAGATACCATAGCTGTAATATTGCCATCATAATAACGGTTCAGAAAAGAAGAACTTTGTTGTCTGATGTATTCATCTTCTTTTACTGCAGGAGTATAAACAAATACACGACTTTGTTTTTCGTATGTGAGCGCGCCTTTGGTCACAAGGCGTTTGATTAAAGTTTGAATTGTTTTAGGACTCCAGTTTGTAGTAGGCAATAACTTTTCGGTAATTTCATTTGTGTTGATAGGTGCGTATTTCCATACGATCTTCATGACCTCAAATTCTGCTTCGGAAATCTGCGGGAATGTGCTCATAAGTTCTCTCCTTTTAAATCTTACGATTGTAATATAAACATTATAGATGGGAATAGAAAACTTGTCAATTTATGCGGCAGAATAAAATATTATGTAAAATAGCCAATTGGATAAATCCAGTCGGTTTTTTGTGGGAAATCTGGATTATCACTCAGATTGTATACATGATTCTGGCAGTAATCTAGTCCCGTATGTGTAGTTCATGGCAAAACGTAATTTATTGGATAAAATGAGAAAACATTATGAAATGACGGAGAAAAATGACTTAAAAAATCTGAACAGATATAACAGGAGCTGCAAAAAGATGATACGCATTTTACACAATGACAGTTATGTAAGCATGGAAAAAGTGATATAATAGGCAAAAGATTAGGAAAGATAAGTAGAACGAAGAGGTAAGATTTGGGGTGTTTTGCAACTGAAGAAAACACGGAAGATGATAACCCTCCAATAGGGATTAATTATAGTAGGAGAAGATTCAAAATGAAAAGTGTTACACGATATTTCAGAAATGCTGTGGCAGCAAGTATGCAAGGAACCGTAAACTATAAAAAAGAGCGTTTTTTTGTAGTTACAGAAGGGGAATTATTATCTGGAAAGTTAAGTGAAGAGAATAATTTTAATATATGGAAGAAGGAGTATGATGCAGAGAGCGATAATGATGAAGAAAAATTAAAGATAAAAAATGTAATTATTGCATTAAAGACATTAGCAACGGAATTCCGGGATGGCGGAAAGATGGAAGACAATATAGAAGAGATGACTTCATTTTTCTTTTTGCCGTTATGCGTAACCCGTACCGGAAAGTTATGTATGCCGGTTGAAGGGAAAATACCTTGGATACCGCGGGAGTATTTAAGACCTATGGAGGATCCTTTGCTTGCTGTAGGAGATGGTGAGAAATATGATGAATTTTTGGAGCATACTACGAACGAAAGATATCAGTTGGATTCGTGGCAGGATTATTTAGCATATGCGATCAAACTCTATGAATTTGTTGCAGAGATACCATTTAAAAGTAACTACATTAGAAATGGAAATGAACTGTTTAAAGCAGATGGCAGATATTATTTGTTTCAGGATTCGACAGTTAATGCTTCTTTTTATATTTTGCAGTTGTATAATGCGTTGATAAAGGGAACTGTTAATTCCTTGTATGATAAAATAACGAATGGAAAGATAGAGCCCTCAAAACCGCTGATAAAAAATACTGATATAAGTAAAATGAAAGCTCATGTCGGACAAATGGGAGGGGCATATCCATTGTCACCATCTCAGCGTGAGGCAATGAACCATTTTGGAGAAATAAAAGAAGGAAATCTTTTGGCAGTCAGTGGACCTCCGGGAACAGGAAAGACTACTTTTTTGCAGTCTGTAGTGGCAGACATGTATGTAAAATCTGCATTGAAGAGGGAAAGGGCACCGATTATTGTTGCAGCATCCACTAATAATCAGGCGGTTACAAATATTATTGATTCTTTTGGACAGATTTCAGAGATTGGGATTTCTAATTTAGAACATAAGTGGATTACTGGAACAGATAGCTTTGCAGTTTATTTTCCCTCCAATGGGAAAGTAAAGGAAGCTGCCCAAAAACGATATCAGTATACGACGGTACGCGGGGGTGGATTTGTAGATGAACTTGAGTCAAAAGAAAATAGACGTTCCTCAGGAAGGTTATTTAAACAAGAATTTCATCAATATTTTCGAAGAGAGACAGCAAGTATTGATTTTGCGTTATGTGAAGAAATATTGTGGAAGGAATTGGAGAAAGTAAATAAAGACAGAATAAATTGTATCTCTATGTTAGATAATATAAAAAGCGTTCTCGGTAGGGAATCGTATGGAGCATATGTAGAAAGGATAATGCAGAACATACGGAAAGAAGAAGCGATTAGAAATGATTTGCAAAATTAAATAGAAAAAATTCAGGAAACTACACAATGGTTTTTAAATAGGATGCAGGAATGGCGAAAAGCTTATCAGCAATTTCCGTGGTATGTACGATTATTAAAAAAGTTTTTCTGTTTTAAAAGCAAGATACAAAGATGGTCATTTTCCTTTGTAAATCAAGCGGAATTATCCTTTTTAAGACGTGATATGTCAATAGATGAGATAGAAAAAGTTTCATTTAAATCAACGCATAATCGCCGGGAACGCCCAGTTCACGGGCATCGCGGCAGGTCGAGGGGTCCGTTTTACTACCGGATTACTACTTTTGGGGAAGGGCCTTGGGATGCGAGAGACCCCCATAAGACCACATTCATGACATTGAAGTAACACATGATTCCATAAACATATAAAAAGACGCCACGAGTCGATTGCAGCGACTCATGGCGTCTTCCCAAGCGACAGCCCCGACCTACTGGGAGTCTTTGCTTGTTTACGGGCAACCCGAAGAGACAAAGCCTAGGGGGAATTAGATGGAAGGTCCGTGGCCGAGAGGCACCCGCCCCCAGAGCACCGTTGCGAGACGGTGCGAATCTGACTCGCAATGCGAATCCGACTGCATCTGGAACTTTATCATAAAAGGCGATGAATGGAAAGAGACCCCCGGTGTGGAGAAGGCACCGGGGGTCTCTTCGCCCCAGAGGAAGGAATCTGGGAGGAGTGGAAGGGATGACGGGGAACTGCGGTTCGGGTACGACCCGGCCATCCACGCAAGGCGATTACGAGTATATCACAGGCCGAGGCGCTTGCGCATGGCCTCGCGCATCTCCATCTTCTTTGCGGCGCGACGGTTCGAGCCGTTGAACTCGATGGGATAGCAGCGCTCCAAGATGCGGTCGAAGACGCGTTTCCAAGCCTCATCGCCGGACGCGTCGTTGATTCGCCTCGGGTCGAGGTTCGTGGTGATGACCATGGGCTTGCCCGATTTGTAGCGCCCGTCGATGATGGTGTAGACCTGCTCCATCATGTAGCTCGTGTTACGCTGAGCACCCAAGTCCTCGATGAGAAGCAGGTCGTAGGAGAGCACGCGGTCGAGTTTGCTCTGGCGTTTGTCGAACGACTCCTCCATGAGGTTCACGATGTAGCGGACATCCGTCTGAAACGCGGAGAAGCCGAGGTCGATGACGCGGTTAGCTATCGCCGAGGACATATACGATTTGCCGGTGCCGACATCGCCGAGCAGGAGAAGGCCGTAGGGGTCCTTCGGGTCGAAGGTAGCCGCATAGCGCTCGCACAGCGACGACGTGTTGGGGGTCTTGCCGTCATCTGCCTCGAAGGTGCAGTCGCGGTAGAAGCCGCTCGCCGGAAAGCACTCCTTGCGCATCTGCTCCGCCTTCACTCGGCGCTCCTCGGCCTTCTTGCGCTCTTCGCGCTCGCGCTCCTCGGCCTTCGCGCATTCACATGGGATGGGCACGATGCTTGAGCGCCCAAGCGCCTCGCAGGTCAGCCTCATCTCTTTCGGTGTCCCGCACTTTCCGCAGATGAGAAGGCCTTCCTCATTGCGATGGTCTCCGTGTCCGCTCTCCTTCGGTGCGGTTTGCGTCACATCGACCCGGTTCAACGTCTCGTTCAATTTCTCCATGTCCTGCCTCTTCCTTTCTTCCCACAGCCGATGAGAACCGTTTTTCGAGCTTTTAATGGGTGCCTTGCGTACTTACTCGCACATGGTCGGCAAATCCCCGCAAATCCAATCTCGTGCCTTGCAGCTACATCAATACGTGCCGTCGAAGTGCATCTCCATGGCGGTCATGTAATCGACCCCGTGCTTCTCCATGATGTCGTCGATGCTCATCTCCGGTCGGGCAGGTGCCGTTGATTGGGCCTGCACCTGGGCCTTGGGTGTCATTCCTCGCTCCGCGTCCCTCCTTGCCCAGGTGCGGATGGTGGCGAGGTGGTTCTTGTAGCTCTTGCCGCTGCTGTCCATGTACGTGCTCAGGCGGTCGATGCGCTCCTGCCAATCTGCGGGGAACTCGGCCTTGAGCTTCGAGAGGTCGGTGTCCGTCAACTTGACGTTGTCGTAACACCCATAGGTGCCCTTCTTCTCGGGGGCAGCCTTCGCCGGGGCGGTCGCATATCCATCGGTACTTGTTCCCTTTTTACTTTCTCCATCCGTATTTGATTGCTTAGTACTTAATTGCGCTTGATTCTCCACATGTGGGTTATCCAGTTGTGGTTTATCCACATGTTGATTTTCCACATGTGGGTTTTCATCTTGTGGATAGTCCGAGAAGGTCCAGAGCCAGTCGGTGATTTTTCCCTTGTCGTCGCGGATGCACTCGCGAGTCAGATAGCCATTTGCCTCCAACTCCTTGATGGCGGAGCGGATGATGCTCTCTCCGTCAGACGGGAGGATTGAGGTCAGCCCTGCCGTGCTGAAATTCCAGTTGTCAGGAAGCGAGAGCATGGTGCTCAGGAGTCCCCGCGCTTTGAGTGACAGGTTGCTCTTGAAAACTTGGTTGTCGATGACCGTGAAATTGCTCTTGTGTGCTTTACGAAGAACCGCCATAGATGTTTTCCTTCCTTTTGGTGCCGTGAAGGGGCCGTCAGGCGACGGCGCTTCCCGTCTCCGTCAACGTGTACCAGTTGCGGTAGCGCGACCGCACGACTTGAAATAACCGACCTGCGACCCGTCGGGTAACCGCATCAGGTGCGCGATATGATTGAGCACGACTGCGGCGCGGATGCCGTGCTCCGTCGCCACGTCAGCATCGAAACTGACCTCCATGTAAGTGCCTCCAAACGACAATACCCCGTGGCGATTGCGGACACCACGGGGTATTTCTATATATTTCCCGCCACGAGGGCTGAGAAAGCTAAGTTGTCCGGTTCCGCAATAAACCTCGATACCGAGGATACACCATTCGGCGATGGGATGCACATGACGCGGCGGTTCCATATTTCCACCACATTTGTAGTAAGATAGTCTCCTACAATACTTGCAATATGCCATATCACTCTCCACGTATCCTTCACACACCCATTTAATTATTTATAGGGACACGCGCGAGGGGTAGCCGAGTGCCAAATCGGTCGGGAATGTGAAATGTGGGTGCCGAAAGCGCCGAGGTGTCGTATCATCGAGTCAGTCCTTTCTGCTTGATGAGTTGCAGCAGAGACGGGAGACCCGCAGGGGGAGGCATCTGCCATCCGCTGCGGGTTTTTCCCTTTTGCGGCCTACCAGTCCGCCTGCTTCTCATCCTCGGCCATGTCGATGGTTTCCGGCATCTCGGTCACATCATCGACCGCATCTGGTTTCCCTGTGCGCTTCGGCTTCGAGGAGCGCTTGAACGCGTCCAGTGCCTCCTTCGCTTCCACGGGCGTGCGCGTGTCGGTGACCGCCATGAGCCGGATGTCCTCGGCGCTCTCGGCGAGCCAGCCTTGCAGCCCTTCGAGGTCGATGGCGGTCCAATCCGCGCCGAGGGTCTTGAGGACGGTTTCTCCGATTGCCGCGAGGGTCGCGGCTTTCCACTTCCTCGCCTGCTCGCGCTCCTTGGCGGCGGCTACCTTCCGCTGCTCCTTGAGCGCTGCGGCCTGCCGTTTCAACTCATCGAGCTTCCCGTCGATTTCAGATACCGTTGGCATGTTCAGTCCTTTCCGTCTATTCGCCGACATGAGCCTCCATTATATGCCAGAGTCGGTTTCCCACCCTTCCAACAGCCTGCGGGTCGGGTTGGGAACCCTTCGGCCATTGAAAGCGTGGAAAACCGACAGAGGTGGTTGCCTTGTTATCATTGTAGTATAGTGGTATACTAGCAATGTTGTTTTATATACGGTATCTGCCGTTCACAGGCAGGTGCCCGTCGGGAGAGGAGTTCAATCCATGGGTTTGAGGGACATGTACAGTGCCGGGGACATCATCGAGTACGAGGGGGGCGGTCGCGACTACCTCGTGTCAATCGAGGGCGAGGAGGGCCTGTGGGTGAACGCCTGCAACCCGTCGTGGGTCGAGCGCGGGCTTCGCGGCTTCTGCGATGAGTGCCACCCGTTCTTCGCCGACTGCCTGTACGAGGGTGTCGAGGTCGTGGGCCACTTCGGCGAGGGCACCGTCGAGGATGCCCGCCGATGGTACGGGGAGAACAAGGCCGTGTATCGCGGCTGAATGTGCTACGATGGTCGGGCCGTCTCCTTTCTTGACGGTGGTTGCATGTGGGGACCGGGGGATGTTTGATGCCCTCGGTCCCCTTGTCTGATTGGAGTCACATGATGGAGACCCAGAACGACCAAGTGCTCGTGACGCGCAAGACGTTCCTCACGGGCGGTCAGAAGGCGGGCTACCTCTTCGCGGGCCTGCTCGGCGGTGCGGGATGCGCAATCTTGGCGTCCCTGTGCAACATGGACGCGCCGTACCGCTCCGATTGCACGAAGTTCGCGCTCATCGGCCTCGGCATCCGAATCGCGCTGTCGGTCATCGGCTACATCGCGATGCTGCCCTTCACGGCGATGCTCTACTGATTACCCGATAAAGGCTAGGAAAAGACCCTCTCGGCGGCTCGATGCCACGGGAGGGTCTTTTCATGCCGGGATGATGAGAAGGCAGGGAGAGAGGAGGGAGGGTGACGGCTATGGCAAGGGCGGTGCAGTAGGCGCGGTGATGCGGTTCGCATGGGTGACGGATGGGGGAGGGCAGGGATAGGGGCAAGCCCCTATGACCCATGTTCCCTGCGGGGGCGGCTTTGTGGAGAGGGCGTGTAGGAATGTAGTTTACTACATTGATAGCATGGTAGGTGATATAATTAAGCCACAGGCAACCGAGAGAAAGGAACCGGATATGAGCCGCGAGGAAGAGTACAAACAGAAGTGCCGTCAGGTGAAGGATTACTACCTTGAGGAAATCTGCGAGCACGAGGATGCGGGATGCCTCGGGGATGCGGAGAACGCCCGCAAGTGGCGGAGGGCGGAGCTTGAGGAGCTTGACCGCCAGTACCGCGAGGGTGAGCCGTTGACCGGATGCGGCATCGCGTTGCAGTAGTAGGGGGTGTTCGAGGGGCATCCGATGGGGTGCCCTTTTTCATGGAAAGGCTATGTAGGAATGTGGTTTGCTACATTGGTAGGATGCCGCATTGATATAATTAAGGCACAGGCAACCGAGAAGAGAGGAAATGACATGCTGCACACGTTGGAGAAGGGCGAGTACCCGAAGGGGCACCGCTACTGGTCGAACGCGACCGGTGACCTCAACGCCGCCTTGGAAGACCTTCCCGTGCAACTCAGGCGCGTGCTGGACGAGTTGTGGTCGGACGGGTACGGGGTGGAGTGCTACCTTGTCGAGTGGAATGGGCGGTACTGCGTCCAGCTCTCCGCCATGTATGACGGGAGCTACGCAGCGGACCTCGGCATTGGCTACCCGGAGCTTGTCGAGCTGGCTCGCAGACGTGCAGAGGAGTTGGGAGCCGAGCGGCAAGACCTCCATGTGGTGTTCGCGGAGGATGTGGACCAGTGGAAGGCTAACGACCCCTTCACCGAGATTTGGGTGGTCATGCCGTGGGACGTGGATGCAGATGCCTTCCATGAGGTTGCGGATTGGTTCAACTCGCGCTGTTATTTCAACGAGTAGCCGGATATGGAAACATCAGGGGGCACCTCGGCGGTGTCCCTTCCCCGTGTGGGACTGGAAGAGAGGGGAACACCTATGCTCGATGCGAGGACGGCGAGAATCTTGGCAGAGGAGAACGAGAAGGGTTACGAGGCCCGCTGGCGGCGGGAGATGGTCGAGCGCTGCGAGAAGAACATCGAGAAGGCCGTCAATGAAGGCAGACTCCATGCGGTTCTCTTCGTCGGCGGTCTTGACGATGCCAAGCGGGAAGCGTTGAAGGTCATGCGTGAGCGGGGGTTTGAGATTGGCGAGGAGGTCTGGCGGGAAGGCCTCTTCAAATACCAAGACGTATATATCGCGCGATGGTGAGGGCAGGACATATACCCAAGCGAGGGCATCCGAGTGGGTGCCCTTCTTTATGATGGATATGTGGATACCTGTTTTACTACCTATGTAGTATTGTGGTTTGCTACAATACTATTAACACAAGCCAATGAGGAAGGGATGGGGACATGGGGAAGATGGACAAGACCGAGAAGTACACGGTCGCGGGTCTCTGTTTCGGCGGGAGCGGTGTGTTCCTCTGCGAGGATGCCGTTGTCTGCGCACGCGTCTACGGATATTGCGACGGCACGGTGGTTGAGTTCTGCGTCGGAATCGCCTGCATCGTCATCGCGACCGTCTCGCTCTACATCGCCGGTATGCTTCGAGACCGCCGCATCCAAGCGGAGTTCGCCCGCCGTCGCGCCGAGCGCGAGCGCCGCAGGGTCGAACGGGAGAACCGGGGATGGTGACACCGTGGGGCACCCGAGAGGGTGCCCTTTGGCATGTGTCTCATATAGATAGATACTAATCTATCCTGATGGTATTGTGGTTTGATGTGATGACGCCTAGATAAGAGGTCGGGGAGGGGATATGCCGGATATGCGCGAAGGCGGTCTGGGGACTGCCGCCTGTTACCTCACGGTCGAACGGCTCGCCCTGCAAGCCGGGGTGGAAAGCCCCTTCTGGGACGAGACCTCGCTGCTCATGGGCGGCTGCGATGAGCCTTGGTACAAAAAGCCCCTCACGCCCCGCAGACTGCGGTCTTTCCTCAAGCGATACGGCGGGAGCCTTCCTGATGATGACGGACAGCGCGGACATGCCGCATCCGTGTTCGCCGATGTGATGCGTCTGCACGGCATCCCCATGGAGGATGGGGCGGATGACCTAGGTGCGCTCTACGTGAGGCGGGCGGAATCGGTAGGCATGACCGTGGCCTTCCTCGCCACCGGATGCACCCTCGCCGATATGGCGGCAATCACGGGGTTTTGCGAGGAGGCGATTGTCCAGCGCGTCACGCGCACATGGGACGGCGATACATCGGGGCGGATATACGGACTCACCCATACCGCGTATCACGACCGCATCCCCGAGACCTTCGCATCATCAGATGACCTTGACGAGCCTTGGGATGATTGGATATGCCCATGTCGGGGATGACGAGGGAACTTCATCCCCTCGGACTCCCCAGAGGCATCGCCCTCCCCGTCGATTCACGGCTGCGCCCATGACTCGACGGCTCACGCGATGGATAATGGGGGCGGATGGCATTCACGGTTTGAGAGGAGACCGACATGAAGATACCGGCGAGCAAGGTACCGGCTCAGGTGTGGGCCGACAAGGCGAGGCGGCGGGGCGACTTGGATGAAGTGGAGAGCATGTTGCTGTCTTCTTGGGATGACAGCAAACAGGTTTATAGAATCGGCAAGGAGCTTTGGGATGAGCTTCGCATTGATGAGGCGGACGAGGTGCCGGTGGATGCGCTGCTGCGACTGCCATATGGCTGTATCTTCATAGAGAGAAGATGGGTAGATGAGTATGAACAACTGCTAACCAAAAATTTGGCTGATGTCTGGGGTGAGGCGAGTTGTTATGTGACGCGTTATTACGAAGGATGTTTTTGCTGGATTGAAGGGAGAACGCTCTTCGTCGGCAGCTTGACCCATCATTGCGAGATGAGGCACACGGACGATTACGGCGCGGTGACGGCGGAGGCTAGACGCGGGATGCGGATGTTTCTCGAAACAATCGCATTGCCGATAGATGAAGGAATTTCGCTTGCGAGATGGTATTCCGAGCACCGAGAAGCCGTTCTTGAAGCGAACGAGTCCATATCATATGCGCAAGAGGTTACCGATGAGGAAATATTGATGACGGCGCGGGCAGACAGCTATCTTCTTGAGCATATCTTGGGGTCTCTTCTCTACATCTCCTCCAAGGAGGCCGATGTGCGCACGGTCTACGTCCCCCAGAAGAACCAGACCCGCAAGAGCCGCCAGACCGATTGCACAGTCCATGACGTGGGCTTCCGCATCGCGCCTCAGCTCGCGGAGGTACGCCGCGTCTACGAGCATGAGCGGCAGGACGGAGAGACCGGGCGGCATGTCGCACCCCATGTCAGGCGCGGCCATTGGCACGGGTACTGGACCGGTCCGAGGGAGAACCCCACCGGTCTTGAAATCAAGTGGATTGCCCCTACGGTGGTGAACGCCTCGCGCGGCGAGCTTGAGGGCACAGTCCATGAGGTCGGTGGCCGTGACGCTTGAGACGCCATGTGCGCAACTCATGGTATTGTGGATTCGCATCATTGTTGCTTTATAGTCTGATATAATCATATCCATATAGCATCATCTCGACTTGGAAGTGGAAGGGGTCGCATGGAAGAGGGGGAGCGCACGTTCACGCCCGGTCAGGCGGAGGCCATGGACGCCCTGTTGTCTGGTCGCAACGTGTTCCTATCTGGTAACGCCGGTACGGGCAAGAGCTACGTGCTCAACGCATTCATCGAGGAGCTTGAGGAGCGCGAGGTTCCCTACCTCGCCATGGCCCCGACGGGAATCGCAGCGCAGAACCTACATAACGGCACGACCATCCACCGCACCTTGCAGGTCGGTTTCGGCGTGCTCGACCCGCATGACGAGAACAAGAAGACGCTCACGCGCAAGGTGCTCAACAAGGCCGAGGTCATCATCATAGACGAGGTTTCCATGTGCCGCATCGACCTGTTCGAGCGCGTCATGAACATGGTGCTCGCCGCCAAGCGCGTCTCGGGCAGGAAGCAGGTCGTGCTCGTGGGCGACTTCTTCCAGCTCCCGCCGGTCGTGACCGACGATGACCGCAAGGTGCTGATGCAGCTGTGGCCGGGCAACGATGACGGCTACGCCTTCAAGTCCCAGCTGTGGAAGGGCATGGACTTCGAGCCGCACGTCCTCACCGAGGTCGTGCGCCAGAGCGACCCCGAGTTCATCGGCCAGCTCAACCGCGCCCGCATCGGCGATAGGGACTGCATCGGCTACTTCAATGAGCGCTCCGTCTCCGACCGCAAGCGGGCACCGGCTGATGACCTGTGGCTGTGCGCCACGAATCGCATGGCATCCACCATCAACGACGAACGCGTGGGGGAGTTGGAGCGCATGGGCGCGAGGGCGCGGACGTATACGGCGTACTCCTATGGCGATGTTAAGCCCTCGGACAAGCCCACCGACGATAAGCTGCGCCTCGTGGAGGGCGCACGCGTGATGCTGCTCGCCAACATGCCCGACCACGGTCTTGCGAACGGCTCGCTGGGGACGGTCTTGGAAGCAGGGGTGGATTGCGTCACAGTCGAGTTTGATGACTGCGAGTACCCCGTCGAGGTGAGCGAGAAGGAATGGAAGGTACTGAAATCCTCCGTGCGCGACTTCATCGGTGATGACGGCAACCCCGCGCAGGAGCTTGTCACCGACACGGTGGGCGCGTTCACGCAGATTCCCCTGCGCCTTGCGTTCGCCATCACCATCCACAAGTCGCAAGGGCAGACCTTCGAGCGCTGCGCCGTCCACTCCAAGGTGTTCGGCGCGGGCATGCTCTACGTCGCCCTGTCCCGCTGCACCACTTTCGATGGACTCACCGTGTGGCCGAAGATAGAGCGTCAACGCCTCTACGCAAACGAGTCTGTCATCGAGTTCTACGACTCCCTCTCCGTCAAGACCGAGAAAGCGCCCGAACCGTCGCAAGACGCCCTGTTCGATGCGGATGCTCCTGCGGACGCTTTGCCAGCGCCTACGGACAAGGAGGGGCGGACTGATGACGGCATGGTATACATCAAGTGCCCCGCGCAGATTGCCGACCGCGTGCGAGGCTACATCGACGCGTTGATGGAGGGTGCGGGCAGGGCTGTATAATCAGCTCATCCCGGAGATTGAGGAGAGAAAGAATAAGGACATGACGCGTTGTACGGTCAGGTTGCTCAAGACATAGCTCATCGTATCGCCGACCTCCTCGATGCCGAGAAGGTCGAGCTGACCGTCTCCCTCATGGAGGCCGACCCGGAGCGCTATGCAGCCGATTAGCCGCCAATCTTCCGATTCCACCGATACGGCACCTCGGGTAAGACCGGCGATGCGATGGAAAAGACGGGAATTGAATTGAAAGGGAGATGCCTGCACGGAAGGGGTCGCGCTTCGGCGCGGCCCCTTTTCTCATGTGTGGATGGAAGGCAAGGAGGGGGGGAGAGAAGGGTGACGGTTATGGCAAGGGCGGTGCAGTAGGCGCGGCGATGCGGAGCGCATGGGTGACGGATGGGGGAGGGCAGGGATAGGGGCAAGCCCCTATGACCCATGTTCCCTGCGGGGGCGGCTTTGTGGAGAGGGCGTGTAGGAATGTAGTTTACTACATTGATAGCATGATATGTTGATATAATTAAGGCACGGTAAGACCAAGAGAAAGGGAACCGGATATGGGCAACCGAGCGGTAATCACCACGCCTGACAAGAAAATGGGCGTTTACCTCCACTGGAACGGCGGGCGAGATAGCGTCGAGGCGTTCCTGCACTACTGCGAATTGCATGGCTTCCGCAGCCCCGACCGCGACCCCTACGGCTGGGCGCGTCTGTGCCAAGTCATCGGCAATTTCTTCGGTGGCGGTCTGAGTGTTGGGGTCGGTCTCTACGACCAGCTCGACACGGATAACTGGGACAATGGTGTCTACATCATCGAAGGGTGGCGCATCGTCGGTCGCGAGTTCAACCGTCATGCCGAGCAGAGTTCATACGACCACGCGGTCATGCTCCATGACATCGACGACAGCCAGCCGGAGGGGATGCGCCTCGGCAGGTACATCGACGCGGTTGAGGTGCCGGTGTGCGAGGTCGAGGAGGGCGATGAGGTCTGGTTGGAGAGCGTGCGGGGTGGATTCGAGCCGTACCGCGTCTGCGGGTTCGCGGTGCCGCCGAGTTTGCGGAGGACCGGTGAGCGGCTTCCATTCGTGGAGATGCACAACGCCGAGGAGGGGCGAGAGGCCGTGCTGCTCAACCCGAACAACTTCATCAGGAGCGCGACCGTCCGGGTGACGCGCTGACAAATGGGAAGTGGGCATCCGATAGGGTGCCCTTTTTCATGGAGAGGATATGTAGGATTGTAGTATGCTACATTTATGGCATGGTAGGTTGGTATAATTAAGGCACAGGCAACCGCGAGGGAAGGAAACCCACCATGAAGTACAAGGGCATCGAGCTTGAGGGTCTGGACAAGAAGGTCAAGTTGTCGCACAGTCGCGTCATGGAGACCGACGAGGGCACCGACTGGATTGACAAGCTGCTCACCTGCGACAAGGCCGCGCTCACGCCGACCCAGTTCCACGAGGTCAGCGCTCTCAGCTCCGTCATCAACATGGACTACCAGATTTGCAACGGCGGCATCAGCCAGTACGTCTTCAACGGTTACCACGAGGACTGCGCTCCATACAGTGACGATGACGTGGCGCATCTGGGTCAGAGCGGGCAGGTCGCCATGCTCCGCGAGTTGGCGTCATTCGGAGATGAGGCCTTTCCTGCGAGCAGGGATGAGAACGGAGCCATTCGCCGTTGGGCGGGGGAGTTTCGATTTCTGGATTGGTTCTCGCTCTTCAAGGTGGATGGGTGCGAGCGGACCTACTTCGGCCTATCGGGCCATGTGGCTTTTCTCTGCGAGGCATATGCGCAGTACCTCTGCAAGTCATACGGAATCGCCTAGGAGAAAGATATGCTTCAAGAGTACGGTCATAAAGGGGATGCGCGTTCAACTCGGGGATTGGATATGTTCTGCGATGAAGATTCAGGGTTCCACATTGCTTCTGATTCCGAGGGCTACATGTGGGAAGAGGATATAGAGTTCTTTGAGCACGAAGGAGTTCGACTGCCTCCAAATTGGTCTTATGGGGACGTGGAGGAGCTTTTGCGAAGCATCGAGGTCAAGGTCTGTTGGGTTCCTTGGCTGGTCGTGGTCGGAGGTGAGGCTCGGGTTCAGTTGCGCGTCGTGTTGGATGGATATTATGGCAGAGGTTCAGAGACTACTATGGAATGTTTGAGCGATATAGGTCGAGAAGTAGCGATTCAGATGGAACAAGAGCGTCCTGACCTTTATTTGCTTTTCGAGCACTGGGGTGGCGGAATATGGACTTATGACGAGTTCGCCATTTCTTGTTTGATGCCCTTGGAGGCGGGGTTAGAGGCATTTATAGAGGTCTATGATTGGCTGGATGGGTTCTGGGAACGTATAAAGACAATCGCGTGTGAGAATATTCCCGGTTTCCTCAAGGATTGTGAGGGTATCTGATAAAAGGGGCACCCCGCCGGGTGCCCCTTTTCCCTTGGCATGGGCGAATCGCGCCCGCGTGTCCATGAAAAGGGTTGTGTGCGATATATGTAGGTTCCTACTTTACCATATTTGTGGGTTGGTAGTTTGCTATGATAATAGCGGCACAACGGAAAGGACACGCCATGGGCAGCTACTTCCACGTCATCGAGCGCAAGGTCGGCGGGAACCTCGACGCGTTCCGCCGTGAGCTTGGCCGTCTCCGCGAGAGCGGGCACTTCCACCGCGACCGCCATGAGCGCATTATGCGCATCGCCCAGACGGTGGGTTTCGGCCACATCGTCCGCCAGTGCCTCGTGGACACCGGGCACCGCGCCGGTTGCGAGGTCCATGTGCTCACGAGCACGGGAATCGTCCTCGTGTTCAACGCGCATTCGCGCAAGCTCGTCACCGTCCTCGTGGCGCGTCCGGGTCAGGTCGCGCGTTATTACGAGCCTTTCGGTGAGGATGTGCCGGATTGGCTGATGGCTCGGGCGTATGAGAACACCTGCGTCCGTCATCTGAACTACTAGGAGAAGGGAAGGAAACGACATCATGGATTACTACTTCTTCATCAAGCTGCGCCGCAAGGTGCCCACGCGGAAGCACAAGCTGGGCATGGACACCGCAGTTTGCCGCGCCCACAGCAAGGAGGAGGCGGTTGCGCAGCTCCTACCTGAGATGCGGGATTGCGTCGAGTTCGTGTCCCAGCGCTGGGCGATGCGCGATTGCTACCCGAACCCGAAAGGTATACTGAGGGACGAGGTCATCTAGCCATCAAGGGAAAGGATTGAGATATGGCTGACAAGAAGGACGAGATGTATCTGGTGGGCTGGTGCCCCGATTGCGGCAGGACCGTGGTCGTGCGGAAGGAGGATGAATGGACGTGCGGGTGCGGCCATGACCTGCTGAACCTCACCGCCTGTTCCTCCCCCGTGGAGGTCGCGGATGCCGTCGCGCTGATGGAGACCGTCAAGAGCGACGCTCTGCGCGAACCCGATGCCATCCACCGCCCCACGCTCGCCGAGGAGGCTGCGAACGCCCGTGCGGCTGCCGCGGCCTTGGCTGAGGAGGCGCGTTGCGAAGATGACGATGATGATGGTGCCCCCGACATCATCAAGGAGCTGTTCTGCGAGCTGTTCCGTGACGATGATTGCGAGGGTTGCCCGCTCCATCGGGAGGGCGGTGGCCCGACCGACTCCGACGAGCTGCCCGGTGATGGGGACCTGCGCATGTTCATGGTCTCGGCGACGCCGTTCCCGGTGTGGGTGCGCGGTGAGGACTGGGTGGATGCCGCCCATGTCCTGCGCGGCGACATCGAAGAACTCGCCATCGCCGGTTTCTTGGCAGCGGTGAAGGAGGGTTCGGTGCATCTCAGCGCCGTGCCCGTCAGCGGTGACGAGGGTGCGCCGGGTATCGTCATGTTCGAGAAGGTCGTCCGCGAATAGCGGGCCGGTTCATATGGTTGCGGGGCCGTGCCGCAGGTGGCGCGGCCCCTTTTTCGACCCGAGAGGGAGAGGTCATGGAATCCAAGTACGATTACGTCGTGTTCGACATCGAGACCACGGGGCTGCACCCCGACAGCGACCAGATTTGCGAGATTGCCGCCATCGGCGTGAAGGACGGCCTGCCGCAGGGCACGTTCTCGACGCTCGTGGCGATTGAGGGGGCTATGCCCGAGGCGGCGGGGCGCGTCAACGGCATCACCGACGATATGCTCAAGGGCGCTCCCGCCATCGGCGACGCGCTCGATGCGTTCCTCGACTTCATCGGGGATGACGCGGTGCTCGCTGGGCACAACATCGTCTCGTTCGACATCCCGTTCGTGGCGAACGCAGCCGCCAAATCCGGTCGCGTCTTCATCTACCCCTATGTCATCGACACGTTGGAGGCGGCGAGGGAGCTGTGGCCCGACCTGCCCGGACGCTCCATGGACAGCCTGCGCGGCATCCTCGGCATCGAGCGCACGGATGCCCACCGCGCACTGGCGGACTGCTATGACGAGCTTGCGGTCTTGAACGCCGAGCTTTCGGTCATCATGCAGTCCTACGCCCGGAAGATGGACTACTGCCGTGGCGAGCTTCTGCGCATCGCCGGTGAAATCGCCGAGGAGATTGGGGAGTAGGCGGTCGCGGTGGCTGGCATGGACACCGTTTACAGCTTGGAGGTCTGGGTGGCGGACGGGGAGCGGTGGCGCTGGTCCGCCATCGGCGCGTACCCGACCTTGGATATGGCCGTTGCAGTGGGCGAGGGCTTCCTGTCCGTCAAGCCCTACCGCGTGAGGCGGGTGACGGATGTAGGCGATGGCTTCCACGACTTCCTTGCCGAGGAGGTCTTCGCCAACGCCTTGACGGGGCGCATGAGGCTCCTGCGTGAGAAGTTCGGCCATAAGGGGAGGGGGTAGGACCTCCCAAGTCATGATGGAATTATGCGTCTCAATGTTTCCATCATTATTGTTTTGTAGTTTGCTATGATTGTAGATAGTAGACGGCACCGGAGGGACGGTGCCGAGGACCATGGAAGGATGGTACGTATCATGAAGAAGGACGGGAACCGCCTTGAGGGCATCGGCGAGCGAATCGACGTGCGCCTGACCCTGCTTGAGGAGGCTCTGGGCATGACCCCCGGCGACCCCGAGATTTACGGCAACTGGATTGCCTCGAAGGCCCCCGAGCCGGAGGTGGGCGAAGAGGAGGTCGGGGTCATCGAGGGCATGGATGCCGTGGAGGACGCGACCACCTGCTTCCCCCGCACGGAGGACGGCGTGCCCTTCTGCTGGGACTACCAAATCAAGGGCTTCTTCAAGGACGCCTGCTCATCCCTGCGCCGCGTGCCCGGTACCCGTTCGAGCAAGCTGACGGCCTTCAAGAAGGTCATCGACGGCACCGTGTTCGTGGAGCAGCGCAAAATCCCGTTCAAGCTCCCCGATGGTGCCGAGTGCGGTCGCTGCGAGCGCCCGCTTCGCGCCAGCTCCGCCTCCGGCGAGCGCGTTGCGCTGGCCGCATCCGAGACCGTCCCGGCCGGTACCGTGCTTGAGTTCAGCATCCTCGTGATGAACCCCAAGGACGCGGAGACCGTGCGCGAGTGGCTGGACTACGGTCGCCTGCGCGGCCTGTTCCAGTGGCGCAACAGCGGCAAGGGCCGCTTCGAGTGGGAGGAAGTCGAAAGCGAGGACTGACCACGTGACCCACAATACGCAGATACGGCACCACGGGTAAGACCGGCGAAGCTGCGAGAGGGATGCGAGCCGTTACGAATTGACAGGGAATCAGCGTGAAACGGATTGCAATGAGATGGATACGAAACGCGGCGCACGTCAGAGGCGAGCGCAGAGGTGAATGTACAAGCTGCGGATTCGCACCGCAACGCACCGATACGAAGGGAGATGGAAAGGAAATGAGCGACGGGGCGGGGATGCGAGACGGAAAAGACTGGCGACGCGATGTGGGGATGCGCTCATAGGATGACGGCGGGTCATGGAGCCTCGACGGCACCGTGGCCCGCCCATATAAGATATACTCCTGATTACATGGAAGGATGATGCAGATGACAGACCAGACGGGCACCGTGGTTAAGAAGCGCCGCGCACTCATCGCCGTGGGCGTGCTCCTTCTCGCGCTCTGCGCGGGCGGAGCGTGCCTTGCCCTCAAGGGCGGCAAGACCGGCGGTGCCACCTTGGGCGGTTACGATGACATGACCAAGGAGGAGATTCAGGCCGAACTCGACCGTCAGGCACGTGAGTCCATGATGACCATCTCGCTCGACATGACCCCGACCCTTTCCGCCGATGGCTCCAAGCTGGCGGTGCGCGTCGCCAACGTCGAGGAGAACCGTTTCGACCAGTATATCGAGGTCGAGCAGGACGGCAAGGTCATCGGCTCCTACAAGGGCCTCAAGCCCGGTGAGAAGCTGGACGAGATTGACGTGACCGGCGCGAAGACGGGTGATGCCACCGTGGCCGTTCAGGCCATGGAGGACGGCGAGCCGTCCGGCAACCCCTCCGGCTTCGAGGTCACCATCACCGCATCTGAATAGCCGTGATTTCGCGGGATGGACCCGCGAGCGGATAGACACCCCCTATGGGGAGAAAGGGGCATGACATGCCTAAGTTCAAGAAGGGTCTCGCAGGAATCATGGCAGCCGCGATGCTCGCCACCGCAATCGGCACCCCTGCCGCCGCCTTCGCCGCCACGAACAAGACCACGACCGCCACGGTCAAGGCCGACGATTCCAACCTGACGGTGACGGTGCCGACGGTCATCCCGTTCACCATGGGAGCGGACGGCGTGCTGACCTCCGCCTCCGAGGGTGCGCTGCAAATCGTGAACGGCTCCAACTTCGGCATCCACGTCTCCGGCGTGTCCGTGGCGAAGCAGTCCCCGTTCAACATCGTGGCCGACGCGGCCAAGGCCAGCGAGGACAACGCGGTGGACTTCCAGTTCGGCGTGGACTCCGCCCTCATCGACGCGGCCAACCCGACAGCAAAGGCCGGTTCCTACAGCCTCGCCCCCACCGGTTCCGCCGGTGCGACCCTGACCCTCAAGGCGCAGGGCGACGCGAAGAACGTCAAGGAGGACATCGCCAAGGGCAAGACCATGGCGACCATCACTTGGACGTTCGCCGCCGGTAACGCGGCTGAATAATGAACGGTCGTAAGTAGTCCTCTTAATCTCTATGGCGCTCGCGGTAGCGCCATTTTTCTCTAGGAAGGAGGAATATGGGAAAGACCAAGAAGGCCGGTCTCCTCGCACGCGCCGTGACCTGCCTCGCGGCCACCATCGCCATCGCCTTGGGCACCGCATCCCCGGCCTTTGCGGCAGGTGAGATTGACGGTTCGGTGGACACGTCTAACATCAGCGTTACGGTCCCGACCTCGATTCCCTGCACCATGATGGCCGACGGGACGGTCGTGGCACCGTCCGACCTGTCCATCGTGAACTCCGGCGATGCCGTCGTGATGGATGCCTACACCGCAGATGCGATGGGCAACGCGGTGGATTTCACGCTCGACATCGGCGGGACTCGCGCCTTGAGCCGCACTGGCGGCAAAGACTCCGCGCCCGCAAGTGGTATCGACTTCTCATCTGGAAGCAAGGAACTGCGTCTCAAGGTATCCAAGCTCGACCGCAAGATTAACGCAGCGCTGATGGACAAAGCGTCAAGCGGCGGTACGGATATGCTCAAGCTGGGTTTCAAGTTCAGTGAGAAGGCGTTACAGGGCGTTGTCTCCATTTCGGGTGATACGACCGTCGGTTCCACACTGACCGCGACCACCTCAAATCTTCAAGCCGATGCCAAGCCAAGCTATCAGTGGTATCGTGACGGCTCCGTGATTCCGGGGGCGACGGGTGGCACATATACGACCGTAGAGGCTGATGCCGGTCATGAAATCATCTGCAAGGTGACCGATTCGTCAGGCAGGTATTCCGGAGTATTGACCAGCAACGTCATCACACCTGTGCAACCAGAGCCGGTGGCCTTTGCCGTGTTCAGTGCGGACGATAGTTCTCTAAACTTCTATAAACGCCCCAATGTTCCCGAAGCTGGTACTCGATTTGAAGGCAAAACGGCTACTGAGGTTTATACTGGAATTGAGACGAATAGGTGGTTTGGATACGAGCGTCCATGGGACTCTCGGAGTGCTTCGATTTGGAGTACCAAGGTAGTTGACGTAATTCAACCAGAATATACGACTTCTTGGTTTAAGGATTGTTCAAATCTCATATCTGTGGATTTACGAAAGCTGGATACCAGTAACGTAAAAAAAATGGACCAGATGTTTTGGGATTGTTCAAGTCTGCGAACTCTGGATGTAAGTGGCTTTAATACTGGTAACGTCGATACTATGGCGTCAATGTTTGATGGATGTTCAAACTTAGTAGAGCTAGATGTAAGTGGCTTTAACACTAGCAATGTTACTGAGATGGGTGCAATGTTTTATGATTGTTCTCGCCTGCGCACCCTAGATGTAAGTGGCTTCGATACGAGCAATGTTACTGCGATGAACTCAATGTTTGATGGATGCTCAAGTTTGGAGGAATTAGATGTAAGTGGTTTTAATACCAGCAAGGCTGTTAAATTATGGTCTATGTTCAAGGATTGCTCGAGTCTTAAAAAATTAGATGTGAGTGGCTTCGATACGAGCAAAGCGGATACGCTAAAAGAGATGTTTTCCGGTTGTTCGACTCTGACAGAGTTGGACGTAAGCGGTTTCGTCACGAGTAACGTTGAACCGGGGTTGCCATATAACCCCACTGGGATACAGTGGATGTTTGCAGATTGTCAAAAGATTAAGTTTCTTGATTTGACAGGTTTTGATACTCGAAACTTGGCAACAAATGCAGGGGCATTATCTGCTTTTTCTAATAACAGAATGTTAGAGCGCATCAAGGTTGGAAGGAACTGCATAGCTAATTTCCCACGTCCTGACAAGAATTATATTCCGGGGGCCGACGGAAAATGGTACAACTCTCGCGGTGTCGGGTTCACACCGGATAAGATTCCATCCAACGTCGCGGATACCTACACCGCATGGGACCCGAATCTCCACGGCTCGGTGAACATCACAGGGGATATGCAAAACGGCCTCAAGGCGAAGGTGTCGGGTGCTCAGAGCGATGCGAAGTTGGCGTTCGAGTGGCATAGGAAGAGGACGGTGACGGATTCCTTCACTTGGGATATTCCGATGCTGACACCTGCGCAGCGTACAATCAGCGTGGGCGAGAACGCCTATATCGAAGTCAGCATGATGGACTCGAATCCAGTGAGGAACGGATATACGATTGTCGTGACGGGCGACTCGGGTGAGGTTTATAGACAGACTTTTGTCGAACTTGGTACGGCGACGATACAGATTCCCCCATCTGGGGTGTATTTCTTAAGGATAGAGAATACCGACCCGACGGCGCACACCGCCTATGTGCGCATCACATCTGATAAGGACTCCCTTATCGCGTGGGCTGCATCCGATTCGATTGGCGTGTCCGAGGCAGGGGATTATTACTGCGTCGTAACCGACACATCTGGAAAATACAAGGGTAAGTTGGTCTCCAACACCTTGACGGTCAGATAAGGGGGAAGCCGATATGGTAAAGAAAATCACGGTGTTCGCGCTGTCAGTCCCGATGGCCGTTGCCCTGCTCATGTCACCGGTTGCCGTCAATCCCGGAACCGCCTTCGCCGACACCACTCAGGTGACCATCTGCGCCGCCGAGTCCGATGGCGATGAGAAGGAGGCGGGTAGCTATGGTAAGACCGGTGGCATCGGCCTCGCACCGGCCATCGCCATCTTGGGCGCATCCTCGGTCGCGTGCCTGACCCTCGCGCATCGGCTCGGCAAGGGCGATGATGGGGAGATTTCGGATGTATGATGCCGTGAACTGCCCGTTTCCAGCTAGACACGCTGAGAGCCGATTCTAGGAGGCATCATCAGATATAGGTCATCTGGGACATGGGTGACACGCAAGACCCCGCAGATTCGATTCTGCGGGGTCGTTTTTTCTCTGTATTCGATTTTTCCATCCATTCGCTGTCAACGGTTGCCGTCGCGCTCGCGTTCTGCGGGCGGCGCGGTCTGCTCCATCGCCTTAGACGCCTCCTTGGCGTTTTTCGCCTCTTCCTTGAGGGAGACGGGGGACTCGATGGCCTTCTCGTGGCGGCGCTCCTCCCTGTACAGCTCGTAGGCCGGTTCTAGGATTGCCTCCCTCCTCACGTCTATGAGCTGCGAGTAGAACTCGCGCCTCACATCGCTGATGCAAGGGGTATCCTCGATGAGGCGGTGGATGGCGGCGAAATCCAGCTCACGCATGATGCCTCCGAGCACCGCACGTGCCTTCGCGCCTACATCGGATAGCAGGAACTCGTGATAGGCGACCTTGTTCTTACCGATGCGGAGAGCGGCACGGGGAAAATCAAGCACTCTCTTGACAAGACTGTCCCTATCCTTGATGAAGTCAGCCATTGCTGCCTCGTTGAGTGCCGGGTAGAGGCTCGAACCGCAATCGTAGATGGGTGCCAAGTCGATTATCTCGTTCCTGCCCTTGTCGAGGATGTACCCCCAGTTACCGGCGTGCCGGTCGAAGTTTCCGATGAGGGAATCGACGGCGAACATCTGCCAATACCGCTCCTCTGCGGCCTCCCTTATGCCTTCGAGGGAATCGTGTTCCGAGAAGATGCCGAGGAGGTTGCCGAGTATTGGCGTTCTGCCTCCTGCCGTGGAGCTTCCCAGAAACGAGTTCTCAAGTTTCTTGAACTCCACGAGAGTCACATTCTCCGCGTCCGGGCGGGACTCGATGAAGTCGCGGCAGGCTACGACGGACCTTCCGTCGTATGTCCCCATCACCGTGTGTTGCGTCGGCAGACCGGCGAGGGCGTAGATGTGCGAGCCGAGGTACTCCGATACCGGCGTGCTGGTGTAGCTGGCTTGCAACGGCTTGTGCTCATCCGATTCGAGCTTCTGTCCGAACTTCAACATGTACACGTCGCCATCGTATATGATTTTCCTCTTGAAGTCGGCACCCTCGTAGCTGTTGACGAGAACCTTGCAACCCGTGAAATCAATCATGCCCATGCCTCCATCCGTACTGCACGTAGTACCAGCGTACCCATGCGTCATTCTCCTCGCTGACGCTCCGCGCCGATGCCTGCACCTCGTTGAGGTAGCAGTCGAGGTTCATCACCTCGTCGCTCTCCCAAGCGTCCAGCAACTCGTTTATCGCGAGTTCGAGGTCGTATGGGACCTCGAACGGCAGTTCGTCGGGTCTCAATATACCAGTCGTGTCCATGCGACCGTTCCTCCTTTCACATAGTTATATATCATACTATTATACTACGATACTCTCAGATTCTCAACCCTGCGCCGTGGTCGGAGCCGCGAATCGAGACGGTGGGAAGGCAGGGAGAGAGGAGGAGGGGGTGACGGTCACAAGAAGGGCGATGTTGCAGAGATGGCGGCTGGTTCGCATGGATGACGGATGGAAGAGGGCAAGGATAGGGGCAAGCCCCTATGACCCATGTTCCCTGCGGGGGCGGCTTTGTGGAGAGGGCGTGTAGTATTATAGTCTACTACATTGGTAGTACGGCACATTGCTATAATTAAGCCACAGGCAACCGAGAGAAAGGAACCGGATATGTTCGAGCCGAAGTGCGACTGGTGGAGGAAGATTAAGTGGGAGGACAAGACGGTCCTGTTGAAGGGCATCCTCTCTATCAAGAGGAAGGATTACGGCAGGTTCGTCGAGCTGGCGCTGGACGCTGGCATGAGGGAGGCGCTTGCCGGGGATTACGACGTGGAGTCGCAGAGCGGTGAGTTCTGGTTCGATGCCGAGAAGGAGGGGCCGCGCGGCATCCTCAACTGGCTCGGCTTCTCGGTGGAGGACGAGACCGAGGAGGGCATTGATTTCGTCTTCTTCGAGGATTGCGGAATCGCCGCGTACAGGGATGACATGGGCCGCGCTGTCTTCGAGGCCTGCGCCCCCGTCATCGGGGCGGGTTCGGTCCTCGTGTTCATGGAGAACTGGGACGAGGCCGAGGAGAAGGACCCGCGCATCTGGCGCTACACGTTCGATGGCGAGAAGATGCACGTCCAAGATGGTCGCTTCGTCTTCGACTAGGTGGCAATAGGGGCATCCGCGAGGGTGCCCCTATTCTTATGGAGAGTCTATGTGGCATACTGTATTACCACTTTTGTAGTATTGTAGGTTGCTATAATTAAGGCAACGCAAACCGCGAGGGAAGGAACCCCACCATGAAGCGCAACGACCTGAACGCCATCATCACGGGCATCGTGCATCGCTACATCGAGGACGGCTGGGTCCTTGAGATGTGTAATTCGAGTTACAGCGATGTCGTGGGCGTGCATTTCCTCTCCCGTGGCCGCGAGCGCGTCGCGGTCGGCATCCGCCGCCCGGAGTTGAAGGAGGTGAGCGGTGACGCTCGATTTGCAAACTTGCGGGGGCTGGACTCGCGCATCCTGTTCGAGTGCCGCGCCCCGAAGGGGTCCTTCGATTGGGTCGAGCCGGGGAACGTCATCAGCGAGCGCGTGTTCTTCAAGGTCGATGGTGATTGGTACGTCGATGATGTCCGTGAGGCGGATGGAGCGAAGGCCAAGAGGCGCGAGAGGAGGAGGCGCGACTTCTACCGCAATTTCTCTCCCCGTTCGTTCCACCCCACCAAGGCGTTCCTCGACAAGTGGGTTCGCGGGATGTACGGATGGAAGAACGTCAAGCCCTCCGATGTCGTCATAACGAGGGAGACTTGCGCAGAGGGGATTTATTACCGTGTGCGCAAGACCGTCGGCAAGGGGGACTGGTTCTCGGTCACGAGCTTTGGAAAGCGCTAGGCGCGTCATGGGAGGGGCACCGGATGACCGGCGGCCCCTCCTTGGCATGTGGCGGGTTCGCCGCGTGTAGAAGATATGGAGGTTACTACATTCCAATTATACTGGCATTGTAGTTTGCTATATTGGTAGTGCCGAAAAGGCAGGTAGTCACATCCGAGTAGATTGGATTCAGGCATGGCAATCAACCGAGTCATCATCGAGGGCAACCTGACGCGCGACGTGGAGATGCGCGCAACCGCCAGCGGCCTCGCAGTCGCAGGGTTCACCGTCGCGGTCAACGAGAAGCGCAAGAACGCCGAGGGCGAGTACGTCGATGCCCCCGTGTTCGTCAAGTGCTCCCTGTTCGGCACCCGCGCCGAGAAGCTGTCCAAGTACCTCCTCAAGGGAACCAAGGTCACCATCGACGGCAAGCTGCGCTACTCGCAGTGGACCAAGGATGACGAGAAGCGCCACGAGCTGAGCGTCATCGTTGACCAGCTTGAGTTCAGCGGCGGCAAGCGCGAGCAGACCGGCGATGCGCCCGCTCCTGAACTCGACCTCTATGACGAGGACATTCCGTTCTAGGGTTCGAGAGGAGACCGGTCGTGTTCGCAATCGGCTGGGGTTTCCTGATGCTGGCGGTCATCCTCGCCGCCGCCAGCATCTCCCACGATTCCACGTACATCTTCGCGAGGAGGAAGATGACGCGCAAGAGGGCGCTGCAAATCGGCTTCCTATCGCTTCTGGCCGTCATGTTCCTCCTTGCATCGTTTCTAGGTTGATGGAGGTGCCGGATGGCAAGGTCGGATAAGGTCGCGATGTGCATCATGCGCTACATGGTCCCGCTCATCTTCGTTGTGGAGTTCATCGCCATAGCCGCGCTGGCATGGTCGCTGGGAGGTCCGCGATGGGCTTTCGGTGCCGTGGCGGCGGTGGCGCTCATGCTCTTGTTCTCCTATGCGTTCTGCTGCATGGCCGCAGTCTCGGACGGGTGCGGTCCCGACGATTCGGAAGGGAAGTGATGCCGATGGCCTCGAAGGGCCTTCATCGCGAACGTCCGTGCAAAGGCTTTGGCAGAAAAGGGGTTGGATTGACCATCGCGGTTGCAGCGGCAGTCCCCTTAGCGGTCATCGTCGCCTTGGCACTCGGTTGTTACGTCGGTTTGAACACCACCGGCGTGGTCATGGTTTCGGTAGGTTTCACCCTGCTTCTCACCCTCTATGCCGTGACGGTTCGCGCCCTTTGCTTGGAATACCGCTAGAGCGGCCTCGCGGATTAAGCAACTCATGAATCAAGACGAGAAAGGACTGATGTATATGTTCACGATTCTGTTCCTCAACCAGAAGGGCGGTGTCGGCAAGACCACCCTCGCCGACGAGCTGGCGTTCGCGCTTGAGCGCCGAGGCTCCACGGTGGCGTTCGTCTCCACCGACCCGCAGGGCGGCTCCGTCCACGAGGTCTGCGATGACCCGGACTACGCCGAGTCCTGCGATTACCAGATTGTCGATACGGCTGGCGTTCTGAACGACGGCATGGGCGATTGGTGCCGCGCCGCCGATGTCATCCTCATCCCCATGCTCCCGAGCACGCGCGATGTGGAGCCGACCATGCGCACCTACCAAATCGCCAAGGACTCCGGTACGGACGCGACGATACGTCTCGTGGTCAACAACTTCTACGCGTTCGGCAAGCTCGACAAGCAGCTCGTGGAGTTCCTTGAGTCAGAGCAGGTTCCGGTCATCGCGAAGGTGCCCCGCGCGGTCGCGCTCTCGCAGGCCGCAGCCGAGGGCAAGTCGGTCGCGGAGCACAGCCCGCACAGCCACGTCATCCCGGCTCTTGAGGAGCTGGCAGATTCCATCATCAACGAGAAGGAGAAGAAGTATGTCTAACAACGGTAACGCCTTCATGGCCTCCGCGAAGAAGTCCAAGCGCCAGCAGGCCTCCATCCAGCACGCGCAGCCGGAGGTCGATGAGCTGGTGTGCATCAATGTCCGCATCCCGAAGTCCATGCACACGAGGCTCCAATATCACAAGGTGGAGACGGGTGAGAATATGACCGTCCTCATCAACCGGCTCCTCGAAGCCGAGTTCGCGTAGGCGGTGCGCGATGGGAAAGCGAATCGGGGTGTACAAGTACATCCATGCGCTCCCCCGCGATGCCTACGGGAACCGCTATCACATCGGGGGTCGAATCCTCTCCCAGAAGTTCGGTCTGGGTACGGTCATCGGCGTGGCACGCGGGGGCGATGGGCGCACATGCGTCGTCTGCAACTTCCGCGCGGCCTATCGCGAGGGCGGCGTGGTCGTCTCCAAGTGGCGCACATGGCTTGTGCCAGCCGAGGAGGGCGTCGCGGTCGAGGTGAAGGAGGAGACGGATGTCGAAGCCCGATAAGCCCATATTCAACCAACAGGGCGGACGCGGGAAGCTCTACGGCCCGACTCATGGGGCGACGTACATGGGCACATACCAGATGCCCGACGGCAAGATGGACCGACGCATGTTCAACTGCGCCACCAACGTGGTCGAGGTCAAGAAGTGGACGGCATAGATGAGAGGTAGCCTGAGTGCATCGGAGCGGCATGACCGCAAACGCGCCGAGCACAAGCGTTACTACGCCCAGACCGCCTTCAAGTACGAGCGGCGAAAGTGGACGGAAGACGAGGATAAGTTGGTTCTCATCCAAAGGATTCCCGATAGAGAGCTTTCACGAATCATCAAGCGCTCGATGAAGTCCATCTCGAACCGACGCTGGCGATTGCGCAAGGCGGCATCTGAGAACAAGCAGACCGGCTTAGCCGGAGAGTGAGGAGTATCAAGATGGAGAATAACAACCTGCCCGAGATGACCGATGAGCAGCGCAAGGCCGCGCTTGAGCGTGCCGCAGAGGCTCGCCGCGAGCGCACGGAGTTCAAGGGACTCGTGAAGACGGGGGAGATTTCCCTTGCCGACGCCCTTGCAGATGACCGCGCCAAGCGCATCCGCGTCCACGAGTTCCTGATGTGCATCCCCGGCATCGGCAAGGCGAAGGCCGATGACATCATGCGCAAGCTCGGCATCGCGGAGAACCGACGCGTGCAGGGTCTCGGTAGCCGACAGCGCGAGGGAATCGTCGAGTTGGTCGCGAAGTTGAAGTAGGAATATGGAGCCGCCCGTGTGGGCGGTTTCCCATATCAGCCGTCCGCGACGAAGGGAGACGCAATATGGACGAGCGCAAGAACAAGATGACCGACCAACGCTATCGTGAGATTCTTCCGATGGCCTATATGACCGCCGCCATCGAGAAGGGCCGTCAACCCAGACCCGTAGAAGTAGGTCTATGCGCAAGGGCAATCGTCGATGCCGAGGATGAGAACAACCTAGCCTATCGCGTGGCGATGGCGACCAAGATTCACTGCACCATCGTCGGCGTGAAGCGTGTCTCCACGAAGACCGGTTACGACAAATACGAAATCACCTACCGCACGTTCGGGAAGGACGAGGACGAGACGATTCCGTCTCCGCTCATCGGAGATTTCCGATACGGCAAGGTGACCGAATGGCTGTGGGCCAAGAAGAACGATGACGGTACGGACTACTGGCCCGGAAGGCGTGCTGTGCTTTACAAGCACAACGACCCGCCCAAGGAGGGCGACATGTCGAGCGCGGGTTACCGCTGCTGCGTCTTCGCTGAAGCCCTCGACAAGTAATTCTGATTATCACTTTCTGAGACACGCCGCTTCGCATTACTGCCCTTCGCAGATTCCGGTTCGCCGCCATCCAGAAAACGGCGCGACCGATTTTGAGAATCACACGATTGTCGGTTCGCGGAGTGGCGTTCTCATGCCGAGGCGTAGGGCATTCATCCGTTCGCGAGCGTCTGAAAATACATGACTGCCAAGTCGGGAAAAACCAAATTATCTGTCTGCGTTTCGCGAATTTGAGAAAGGTGGGGCGGCGGCACCCCACCTTTCTGTCTCCCTCCGCAAGCTCCGGGAGACACCGCCTTCCCGGCCAGAAAATAGGGGCGGCGGCACCCCTATTTCCCGTCCGGGAAGGCTCTCGCACTGCTACAATAGCAGTGCTCACCGACCAAGGTCGCTCTTCGAGTTGCAAGATTTGGGAAGTGTATATACAATCGCGGTAAAACCGCACTTGTATATCCCCTTCCATCTTGCTTTTGGGCGGCTTTAGGAGCCTACCAAAAGGGTTTCCTCAATCGGTTGTCAGGTACCTAATAATAGATACCATTCCACTGATTTTCGTTTAAGCGAAAAGGCGGCTTTTCGCAGTTTTGGAAACGGCGGCGGCACCGTTTCTTATTTGGTTAATCATTGCTATGAGGGAGGTGTAATCACAAGTGGGGAAAAAAGAAAAGTACATTCTCGTTCGTGTGACAGAGAAGGAACGGAATATCCTGAAACGCAAAGCCAAGAAAGTCGGCCTCACCGTTTCCGATTTCGTGCGCAGCTCGCTCATCCACTCGGACAACCTGACCATCAACGTCATCGACACCTCGGTTCTCAGCAAGACGCTCTTCGAGTTGCACAAACACGGCGTGAACCTGAACCAGCTCATGAAGTTCTGCAACACTTACGGACTCGATGCGTTCAACGAGAGCCATGTCATCCCGACCCTTGAGAACGAGCGAACCGTGTTCTTGCAAACGAAAGCGGCGCTCTTATCTCTTGAGGAAGAGGCACGGAGAGGAAACGTCATGGTCAATTTGGAGTTGAGTGACGATATGGAAGAGGAGGATTCCTGATGCTCACCATCCAACCGAAGGACGATTCGTTCTGCACCGTCAAATGCAAAGCCAAGCACAACAGGAAACGTCATGCGGTGGAGTGGTGGTACGAGTGCTCCAAGTGCGGCCATACATTTGCCTATGGCTTCAACTTGGATGAGCGCCGCGTGCTCGCCGGGTTACCGGCGAAGTGCCCGCACTGCGAACGTAAGGTCCTATATTGGATGTAAGGAAATCAAGGACAGAAAGGACAACTGACATGGATTCCCAAATCGAGCTTTACCCGCACAACCAGACGGCCTATGACAAGCTCTGCAAAATGCTTGAGGTGAGCGACCGCGCCTGCGTGGTGCAGCCCACCGGCACCGGCAAGTTTGTCATCATCGCCAAACTTGTGCAGGACAATCCGAAGATGCGATTCCTCCTGCTCGGCACCAACGAGTACATGTTCGCCGACCAGATGGCGAACCTTGCTGACTTCGCGCCCGGATTCACACCGGAGAACCTGCAATTTATGACATATGCCGCAGCGATGGTCGCGGCAAGGAACGAGGTTGCCGCCCCGAAATGTGATGTGATAATCGCCGACGAGTTCCACCATTGCGGAGCGCCCGAGTGGGGCAAGGGCGTGCAATACGTTATTGAAAGCAATCCCGAAGCGAAGGTCATCGGCTTCACCGCCACACCCATTCGCTACTCGGACAACGGGCGCAACATGGCAGACGAGATGTTCGAGGGCAATGTGGCGAGCAGTATGGAGCTTGAGGAGGCGTGGCTTCGCGGTATCCTGCCTATCCCAAAGTACATCATCGCCCTTTACGATGCGCCGAAAGAGCTTGGCGAGTTGAAGGTCTCCATCGACAAGGTACACGAAAAGAAGAAACATTCCAAGTTCGTCAAGAAATACGAGGAGCTGCGCCGCTCGCTCCAAGATGCGGATGGCATCGACCGCATCATCGCTAAGCATCTTAAAAAGCGTGATGGTAAGGTCATCGTCTTCTGCCCGCGTGAAGCAAAGCTGAACGAGTTCATGCTTCTCTCTCATAAGTGGTTCGGTGAAGTGAACGATGAAATCCATGTTTATAAGACAACAAGTAAAGACCCTTACGCTTCCCTATCGTTCAAGAACTTCAAGGCGGATGACAGTAGTGCGTTGAAGGTACTGTACTGCATCAACCAACTCAACGAAGCGGTTCATGTCAAAGGAATCGACGCGATTGTGATGGTTCGCCCTACGAAATCCCCGGTCATCTTCCATCAACAGCTTGGTCGCGCCCTCTCTTCTGGCGGGAATCAGGCCCCGGTTGTGTTCGACCTGTGCAACAACTTTGGGTTGCTTGGTGGTATCTCTGTGACGCGCGAGCGGATGCGGCGGGCATACAAGAGTCTGACTGACAAGAAAGTAAATCCACTTTACACGCCACGCGACTTCAAGGTCATTGATGCAGTCAAGGACTCCCGTAGTTTAGCGAAGGAATTACAACAAGCTCTGCATCCACAAGTAGATGCTGACGAGAGGATTTCCATTCTCGAACAAGCCGTTGCGGTGGGAGCGGTAGAAACGGATGAGCGTGGCTATACTTATACTTCGCATGGAAACGACCTCAAAAACATAAAAGAGTCCCTTAGAAGGCTTTGGAGGGAAGGGAAACTCACAAAAGAACAAGAGCAGCGTTTAGTCAATCTTGGCTTCGAGATGATTCCCATGACTAAAAGAAGCGTTGTTTGCTATGAAACAGGTGAGCTGTTTGAATCCGTAGCCGATGCCGCCCGCGCCATCGGTGTTCACAAACGTGCAATTTCCATCTCCATCGAGAATCATACAGCATCAGGTGGCTACCACTGGTATTACGAAACTGACGAGCGTCCAACACCGGATAGCTTCAAGAGAGTTAAAGACCGCAAAGCCGTAGTATGTGTCGAGACAGGCGAGGTCTTTGACAGCACCGGCGTTGCTGCATATGAGATGGGATTGACCATTAGTGGCGTTAGTAAATCTGCAAGGTCTGGACAAGCAACGAAAGGTTTTCATTTTCACTATATAGATGATTCATCCATGTCAATAAGACCCAGCAGAACAATTCCGGTCATATGCGTGGAGACTGGGAAGAAATACGACAGTATAACCGATGCTGCCATAGACATCGGTCAGAAAAAACCCAGCAATATCATTGTGGCTCTCAAGTCTGGCGGAAGAGCAGGTGGTTATCATTGGCGGTTCGCAGATGTTGAGAAACCTGTTCCTCCGTTCAAGAAAGAAAGGTGGCGTGCCGTCATGTGTTGCGAGACCGGGGAAATATTTAGGTCTGCGTGTGCCGCTGCGCGGAGCATGGGGTTTTCAGCAAGTGCCGTCTGGAGCGCATTAAAGCGTGGTGGAACCTCGGGCGGTTATCACTGGAAATATGTCGATAGCGGTGATGCCGATGAAACAACGGCCTAAACGGAGGTAGAGCCATGACCATCATCAAACAGGGAGGGGTGAGCAGCAAATCCCATCAGCGAAACCTCCGAGCCTACATAAACGATGACAAGAAGGTGCTCCTGCGCGATTCCCAGAACATGGAGGAGTGCAAGGACTTGAAGCGGTGGGCGAGTTACATGGAGCGCACCCGCAAGACTTTCGGGCATGATAAGGCCGCCCGTCGCATCCGCGATAGGAAGACCGGTGAGTTGAAGGAGGCCAAGAACACAGTGCTGTTCCATCAAATCGTGGCCTTTCTTCCCGACGAGTGCGACCTAAACGGCGGCAAGCTCACGCCGGAGGACTGCATGAGATATGCGAGGGATTACGTCGGCACCTATTACCCGAACCAAGAGGTGGTCTTCGCCCTTCACAACGAGTATTGCAAGGAGGACAAGACCCATCGCTATGCGGTCCATATCGTCATAAACCGCAGCGACCTCTCAACCGGGAAGCGATTGGATGAGGGTAGGGGCAAGGAGGCGAAGGTTCGCCGTGCCTCCCGCATCCGCAAGATGGACAAGGCATGGGGCTTGAAGCAGGTGGAGCGCGACGAGCGCAATTCCTCCGTCCATAAGAAGCAGCCGTCGAAGGTGGAGAAGGAGATAGAGGGGCGCGGTGGGGAGTCCTACAAGATGAACCTGCGCGAGCTGTGCCGCCTCGCAGCTGACAGGGCCGAGAACATCTACGAGTATCGTGAGATGCTTGAGGGCTGGGGCGTTGACACCCAGTTTCGCAAGGGCAGGCTCTATGTCACCGACACCGACAACTCCAAATATTCCTTCTCCCTCGCGAAGCTCGATGCCGACCTGAACGCGAACGGCCTTGAGGACCGCTTCTTGCAGAACGTGGAGGCGGACATCGAGGCCAAGGGCGCGGAAATCGCCGAGGCCCGTGCAGCCGTCGAGGCCGAGCGCCAGCGCGTCACCGGCATCCGCGATGCCTACCTAGAGGAGATGAGGAAGACCTACCTCGATTACCGCAAGAAGGCGCATGGCTTGGAGGGCACCGCCCTCGCCGCGTTCCCGAAGCTCGAACTCAAGCGCCCGCCCAAGGAGGTCGTGGACGACCCCGAGGTGAAGCGACTGTGGCTCGCGTACCGTCGCGGTGCCGACGAGTTGCGCGTCGAGATGGCCTCCGAGGTCCCCTATGCACGCAAGCCCAAGAAGGGCGGCGGTACGAGCGGGTCCGGTAGCCAGCCGCGCCGCGAGGCCCCGTCCATGGGTAAGGATGAGCGCGGGCATGAGCGAACGGACGTGCGCTAAGTAGCGGTCCCGTGAAGATACCCAACGTCTCCACATTGGTAGGTTTATTGTATGCTACAATGGTAGCAACACACACGACCATGAGAGGGGCGTTGATGTATCTGAATGAGATTCTTCCCGGTAAATGGCGCGAGGACGAGTGGCCCGAGCACATCGAGGTCAGCCACGAGGCCTCGCGCTTCAAGAGCCGCAGGTACGTGCCGCGCGTGAACTCCGCCAACAAGTCCTCGGCCAACCCGGTCGATGGCATCTGGTGCTCGCACTGCGGCTGGGCCGGTGTCATCGCGCAGGACATGACCGATTTGGATGAGGACACGGAACCACGATTCGATACCTTGGCCGAGGACGTGCCCTGCTTCTGCCCGAAGTGCGGCTCGTTCCTCATGTATTAGGGCGGAGGCACAATGAACATCATCGAGAAGCGCAGACGCAAAGCGTGGGCACATGCCACAATGGTCATCATGAACAAGGTGATTCGTGAAGCCTCCACCGGCACCATTTTCATCTATGGGGAGACCCTTTACGGCAAAGATTACTTCCTCACGCCAGACGATGCCCTGGATGCGGTGCTCGTCACCATGGGGGTTCTGAGAAAGTTGTGGGAGCGGGACGGGGTGAGGCCGTCGAAGCGGCTGTTCGCTGAGGTGTGCCCGGACAGGGCAATCGGAGCCGTGGTCATGAAGATGTGGCGCGAGCCTTTCCGATACTGGAATTTGATGAGAGAGGAGTAGGTCGTGGTTGAGCCTGCATACAGCGATGAACGCGCCGAGGCGTTCCGGGCGTATATGTGCCTGTACGGGTACAAGGCGGCGATTGACCGATGCGATTGGGTGGCGGCGCGGCGCTGGTTTTCCGAGAAAGAGGGTGAGAGAAGTAGAGCGACCGCGCGGTGGGCGCTGCACTGCGTCGCCTTTGCGACAGCCTACATGGTGTTGCATATAAGTATGCCGCAATTGGTGGAGGAGGTACCGCGCCCGCTTCGCAACGTGATGGACTCGGTTGCGCTGACATCGGTGTTTGCGGGAGCGCTGGCATTGGTGCGGTTCAAGGAGGAGACCTTCGACGATATGCCCCCGTCGATTCGAGATGACATCCTGAGCCACTTCTTCATAAGCGATGCAGAAATCGTCGAAATCGAGGCGGAAAAGGAACAGAATGAGACGTCGATTGAGAGAAGCCGCGTGGAGCTGGAAATGGAAGCCAAGGCGACACTCGCGAAGTTCAACAATAGGGCACCAAAAAGGACATCTGGTACCGAGAAGACGAACGCGTGAATATTGGTAGAAGAGGAGTGATTGAAGATGAGAGAGCCGGACTGGATGCTCGCATCCGTGGTGGTGTTGGGCTTTATTGCCCTCGTACTCGCATGCGTATATGAATCTACATACGATGCGCGCCATTGCGCATCCGATGATGCGAGGAGGGCTGGCGTTGGCTTATGGCACCTCTCTTGCCTTATCAGCGCCGTGCCGGTCTTGTTCATCTTGACGGGTTCCGTGACCGAGAGCTTCGAGTTGAGGGATGAATCGGTCGAGGTCGAGGAGTCGGTTCAGATTGCGTCGCTCGACGGGAACAGCTACATCTCAGGTCATATCGGCGGTCATTCGTTCATGGGCACCGGCGGGGTGAGCGGTGAAATCAATGAGGACGATTACTACACGTTGATGGTTTCTGATGGAGATGGCGGGTACGGGAAGAGGCGTTATAAAGTCGATGAGGTGAAGTTGATATTTGACTCGACTGAGGAGGATGCCCGCGTCGAGGAGGTCGATGTGGTGCGCAACTATGATGTCACGCGTTCGCCATTCTTCGCTTTCGATATGAAGGGCGAGTGTCGGGAGGTCGAGCATCAGACGCGCATCCATGTGCCGGAGGGCAGCTGGGGAGAGTACCAGTTCAATGTCAACTGACGATAGGAGGTGGAGGATATGAGCGAGTACATCTTGAAGCCCTGCCCCTTTTGCGGGAGTGAACCCATGCTCGGCGAGGTCAGGCCGGCGACACGCGAGCATCCGCCCCTGTTCGGCATCACCTGCATCCATTGCGGTGCCGAGATGACCGACGAGTTCGTCCCCGAGCTGATACGGCGATGGAACGCCCGAGTCGCTGCGACGGCTTCCATTGATAAGGAGGTGATGGAAGGGGTGTCTGACGAGGAGCGCCGCGATGTGGCGGCGCGGCTGTGGAAGCACATCGGCAAGCCTCTCTTCACGGGGCAGGATGTCGAGGACATCATAGGCGTGCAACGAAGCGACTTCGATTTAATTCTGGCCGACGCATCGTATCGCCGTCTCGCCGACCTCATCGAGCCTGAACCGGAGCGGACGTGCGTGAGAACCCTCATCAAGAGCGGGCCGGTCTACGACGTATGGCATTTCGATTGCTGCGATAGGGAGTATGCGGAGAACAAGACCGATGCCGGGGCTACCGAGCTGCCGCTTAATGTCTGCCCGTTCTGCGGTACGAGTGTTATGGGGGAGGGACGAGATGCTGTCCATGGGTAAGGATGGGGCCACCGTGGTGGATATGGTCGCGGATTGGCTTGAGGAGAACGGCTATGACGGGCTGACCGATGGGCGGTGCTCCTGCACCGGCGGTTGCCTCATGCACTGCGGGTTGGTTCGCAGCCGCAGGTGCTCTGCGGCGCACCTGTTCCCCTGCACGCGATGCACCCACCTGACCACCTGCGACCGGACCACGGGTACCGACGTGTACAGCGCCGATGCCGACTGGTGCGGCGAGTTCGAGGAGGCGTGAATGCCGAAGACATTGAAGAACTTCGCGGATAGCGAGAGGGCAAGGGAGTACCGCAACCGGCAGCGGGAGAGGAACTATGCCTTATGCCCCGGCGATGATGATATCCGTCACACGAGGTGGCAGGACTGGGAGAGGAGGCTGGTGATGGAGCACGATATGCCCGATAGGGAAATCTCCCGCATGACCGGCAGGAGCGTGCGTGCCATACAGGTGATGCGTCATAAGATGAGGAAGAACGGGGAGGTCCGCACCGATGAGTAAGGTGGACGGCGACCTCATCCAAAGCATCCTCTGGTACGCGATAGCCGCCATCTGGGCACTCATCGCGATAGCTCGGTGGCTCAGCGGCGGACCCGATGGGGCGGATGCCATGACCCACTTCGGCATCGCCTTCATCTTGGCGAACATCTTCGAGCTTCGGTCGGAGATGGGTAAAATTGGAGAAAAGTAGTTTACTATTGATATAGTATGGTATAATACTATTGCATGGAAAGGAGAACGAATGGCTAACAAAGAATGCAGGGAGGCGGATTGCGCCCATTGGCTCGGCAGAAATCTGGGATGCGAATACACCGATTTGGATGGATGCCGCATCGACCCTCGCAACTGCCCGGAATATATCAGTTGCGAGGATTATCACGAGCAGGAGGAGTTCTATGAGTAAGGAGCAGGCGACGGAGAAGTGGGTCGTGGAGGTGCGCCGCGCCCACGCATTGGAGCACCGACCGGGCAACTGGTGTTGCGTGGCCCAATGTGATGACGGCCAGACCGCCATCACCGTGGCCGATGCCTTGCAGAACTTCATGCGAACCGGTCTCATAGGCGATGATTTCCACACCCGCACCAGACTGGTGGGCGAGAAGGGGGCGTGACGGCATGGCATATAGCGCGAAGAACGTCAAGGAATCTCTAGGGCAAGGGGAGGATATGGAACGCGATGACGAGCGCGTCGAGACGCACATCAGCGGAGTCAGGAACCTCAGCGAGGAGGCGCGTGAGATGCGTGCCGCAGGCCGCAAGCTGGTTGGCGAGAACGAGGAGAAGGCCGATGACCTCAGCGATTACCGAAGGCTCTCCGGTTCCGTGAAGAAGCTCAAGGAGAGCGTGGATGCCCAGAGGGCCGAGGTCAATCAGGCCGTGAAGAAGATGGACCAGACGCTCTATGAGATGCGCAATCTGGTTGATAGGGTCGAGGAGCTGTACAACAGCACCAAGGACGAGACCCATTCCGCAGAGCAGGCCGCGCTCAACGGCGTGAACAAAGCGCAGGAGAAAGCGCAGGAGATAACCCTTCGCAACATAGACGAGGCGACGCAGCGCAGTAAGAAGGCCATCGACACGATGGTCTTGGAGTCGAAGCGGCGTATCGAGCGCCTTGCGATGGTCACCCTGCCGGACCGCATGTTCCATTTCCTCAAGTGGACGGCGCTCATGCTCGTGCTGTTCATCTTGGTCCACATCGTCTGGCAGATGTTCTCGTAACACGCAGGCTCGAAGATGCGCGTGATTTCGCCCTATGCGGATGACGCGGACACATACATATAGGTTCAGATTGAAGTAAGCGCCGCGCTCGCGGCGCGGGATTGAAAGGAAGATTGGTCATGGAAGACAAGAAGGATTTCGATAAGGATAAACAGGAGATGGGCACAAAGCAGATGCCGCATGTCCCGATTGAAGATGAGGACACCGGGAAGAAGGGCACCATCGTGCTCTTCGGCCATGAGTTCGACAAGAAGAAGGCCGTGATGGCCGGACTCGGCGGGCTGCTGGCAATCGCCCTCATCGGAGGCGGTGTCTGGTACGCGGCTTCGCAAAAGCCGGAGCCGAAGGAGCCTACGCCCATCGAGCAGACTGAGAAGCAGGAGCAGCAGGTCATCCAGCTCGGTGCCAAGTCGGACGGCTGGGTGAAGGGCGAGTCCTCGCCGGTCATCGCCCACATCGTGAACAAGGAAGAGAAGGTGGACTACTACCACGCCTACGACGCGAACGAGCCGCATGCGCTCGACGTGCCAGCAGAGGGCGAGTACGAGGTCTCCTTCATTAGCCCCGTGGACAAGGACGGCTCCACCTACGAGGTCCCCAAGACCGCCAAGGTGAAGTCCGGGGTCGAAGACAAGGATGGGAAGGACACGGGGGATGAACTGCCCTTCGAGTTCAAGCCCATCGCAGCTGACAAGGCTGACGCGGATGCGCTCAACGCCATCGTGAAGTCCGTCGGCGAGGCCGTGAAGAAGGGCGACGAGACCCTGACCGGAGTGAACGGCACCAAGGTCATCGAACTGGTCAAGGAGAACGCCAAGGCGAACCCGAACGCCGACAAGGACAAGGTGGATGAGGAGAGCCAAAAGGCCGAGGAGGGCGTGACCGACGAGCCGTCAGGTAACAGCGATGGTACGCCTGCCCCCGAGACCGGTGGCAATGACAACAGCGGCAGTGCATCTGGCGGTGGTAACGGTGGGAACTCCGGCTCAAATGGCGGGGGTGGTAGCTCGAACAGCGGTGGCGGTGAGAGCAAGCCGCAGCACACCCATAACTGGGTTCCCCAGACCACGGTTGTGCATCACGATGCTGTGTATCAGACGATTCATCATGATGCGGTGTATGGAACCGGTGTCGAGTGTAATGGATGTTTCGCTCAGTTTGATTCGTATGGAGCTTGGAAAGCACATTGCAACTCTCAACTAGACAGTGGAAACACTAATTGCATGGGCTATCATACTATCAATATAGTATTAGAGCAAGCATGGGACGAGACTGTTGAAGTTTCTCCTGCATGGGACGAGACTGTTACTATCGGATATGCCTGCTCCTGCGGTGCGGCTAAATAGAATACTGGATTACAGTTTTGTAAGTTGCTCTATCTTGCAAAAAGAAAAGCCCCCGGTTACCAGCCGGGGGCTTCGTCATATCAGTGCCGTGCAATCCATCTCGGGATTCCACCCCGAACCCCGCAAGGGACGCGTCCCTTGACCCGTATCTCGGGTTTTACCCGAACCCATCCTCGCCGGAGGGCAGGGAAAGCAGGAGGCCTCCTTTCCTTTACCGAGAGGATTCCCTGTGAGCCTCCTGTAAACGGGCTTTCGCGGCATATCCTCGCCAAGGCTCCGGTATTCCACGCTCCCGTTGACAACGGCTCCGCGCCGATTTCATGCAAAGGAAAAGCCCCGGTTTATACCGGGGCTTCATGCAGGTCATATGGAAACCCGAACGAAAGACGTATCTAGTTGAATGCCCTCAATGGCACAAGGCGAAGATATAGTATCCACAAATTACGACTCCGAACATGAGCCATGACCCGATGGCAGACCATTTGGTTGCGACTTTTGCGACCGTCGGAAGATTTCGATATTTCAGACGATAGAAGATGAGGGCATAGATTACCGCGATATATTGAAAGAACATTCCAAGTACGAACCACATCGCTTTCCATTCTTTGGTCAGTACGGGAACTTTGTAACGTCCGTCAAGAATCTCGTATTTCACCTTTCCTCACCTCGCTTAGTACTTATCGTTCGTTATTCTTTACCGGTGCTTCTCGATTTTGCCCGGTGTTATTCTCTAATGCTCTTGCTGCTTTCCTCATGGCCTTCATCTCAGATTGAAGGGTTGCATGAGGTTCAGGCTCATCTGGAAGTTCCACCTCATCATTGATATGGTCAAGGTGCTCAAGGACATCATGGCGCTTGCCGATTTCGGTGAGGGTTGCAGCTTGGGCGCATTCCCTGAACCATGGGAACGTCGCTTGCAGTCTCTCCAAAACCGAGAATGCGTCGGCATAGGACATTCCATGGATAGATTCGTATCCCGAATACTGGGAATGCTCGAATCCGTTGGCCTCCATGAAAGCCTTGATTTTCGACCATGCGTTGTTGTAACTCGTGGTGCTACCAGAAGGAGATGGATATAACTCCTCTAGCTTCTCGTTATCCAAATCGAAATTGAATGCCTTGCGTTTGTGCGACATGGTACATCATCGCCGTCATGCGTATAAGCGCTCTGGATTGTTGCGGCGCAAGACATCAAGGTAGTCAACCTGCTCATCGCAGTCGTCCTCAAAAGCGGTCATGGACTTGATATTACGCATGACCCATCCGGTTCTGGACAACAGTGACAACGCGAGGCACTGCGACTCGACCTCATCGCCGTCAGTCGCCTTCCAAGTCCCTTGAGCGATGCGGATACATCCGTACCGAGAGAGGTTCCTGTCCGTGTAATCGTAGAGTGTTTCGATGTCGTACCCATTGCGTTTCGCCTTGTTCTCATCGAACTCGATGGTGAAGCTCCATGGAGTCGGTTCAATCACTTTCGGCATATATTTCATCCTCCTTCACCTCGCTTATAGTGCCTTTCTACTTCTAATGTTGATAGTTTTCTACACTACTATTATACTACATTTCAGCCATTTCCACAACTGTTTTCTACCGCGCGGAGACCGCGATTTCAGGCGCTTTGGCCTGTTCATCATGGCTCTTCGCCGCGTCCTTCATGGCTGTGACTTCGCCCTTGAGGGACACCTTCTCGGGTGCACGTTCCACGTCGCGGTCGCGGCGCTTCTCCAAGACATCGTTGTAGCGCCCGATGATGAGGGTGCCCGCCTTATCGGCCTTCGCCGCCGCCTTGAACAGGTATGATGGGTCGTCTTCCAGCGCGTGCATCCACGATTGCAGGTAGGAGACGTGGTTCTCGTAATGCTCGCCCTCGTAGTCGGTGTTCTGGATGCCGAGGTCTGCGGAGAGGAAAAGGGAGCCGAGTTCGGCCACAAGCTCCTCCTGCGCATACTCGGGGCTTCCGAAGTCAGTGTTGCAGCCGCGATTGAGGGCGGAGGGGTGTCCGGTCGAATGGGTCATCTCGTGCAGGAGTACGCGAGTGAACGTCTCATCCGATAGGAAGGTCTCGCGCGGGGCGATGAGGATGCGGTCGGAGCCGGGGGCGTAACCGGCGCTCCCCTGATAGCGCATGGATTCCACGATAGGGCACCGGGAGGAGAGGATGAGGTCGTCCGCGATAGCGGCGGTGCGGTCGCTCACATGCTCCGGTGCCGGTGGGGCGGGGATGCCCTCAATCTCGCTGGCGTTGAAGACGTTCCAATAGCCCACGCAGCGCAGGTAGTGGCCGGTGACCTCCTTCTCACCCGTGTCCTTGTTCTCCTCCTTGATGGAGAACTCGCGCCATTTCTCGATGAGCGCGGCCTTGGCCCCCTTCTTGAGGTGCCAGCCGCTATCGCGAATCTGGTTGAAGGTGCACCAACGGTTGTCCGTGAACCCGCGCATGTAGCCCACGAAACCGAGATGGAGGCGGTTGCCGCCCTGATACACCGTGCCGGATACCGGGTTGTGGGGACTGAGGGAGGGGATGTAGGGTTCCGACCAATGGAGTCCGTCGCGTTTCATGTCCTCGATAATCTTCTCGACCACAAGCGCACGCTGTTTCTCCACGATTTCAAGCGACTTCGATTTCTTCTGCTCTTTCATTTCAGTCCTTTCCGCGTCAGCCGATGGCATCATTATATCAACGCGCGTGGCGGGCCACCTGACGCCGATTTTCGGTGGTTGAAGAAAAAACGACCCCACAGAATCGTTTCTGCGGGGTCTTGGGAGGATGGTGTCGAGTTCAGCCCCCGGCAACATGGCAAACCGCCTGGAACGGTCTCAGGATGCGTCTGGTGCGATTTGCGTATTTTCGGCTTGATTCTTGGCCGTTTCTTGCATACTCGTGACGAGGACGGTGCGCTCGTTATCGACCCAGATGTTATAGGAGCAGGTGACGAGCGAGATGACCTGACCCGGTTCCGTCTCAACATCGAGCACCATGGCGGCGTTCGCACGCGATTCGCCGTACCATGCGCGGAAGTCCGCCTCACCCTCGAAGTCGATGCGCTTGTTGCGCTCGCGACCGTTGACTATCTGCGCGAACCGCGCCTCGTAGGTCATCTTCGAGGTCGGGGTCTGGATGAGCACGCGGGCGTGCTCGCGGGCGAAGTCCTCGTCCTTGTAATCGGCGACGGTTCCCATGGGGGCCACCTTCTTGTCGTTCCAGAAATGATGCCCCAAGATGACGGCGTTGCGGCTGGACAGCCCCAGCTCCTCGCAATCGGCATCAAGGTAGATGGCACCGGCTGGGTTGTAGTTGCCGTACACGTCGTGCTTGAGGTAATAGCCGGGGGCGTCTCCATGGGCTTGCAGGATGGGGGAGTCCACGGTGGTGCCGGGGATGGTGACCCAGCCGATGACATCCGGGTTGATGTCCTGCCAGTAATCCCAATCGACCGCAGGAAACCCATCGCCGTCCTCCACCGTGGACTCGGTGGCCGCGTCTGGCGAGGGCGGTGTATGCGCCGCCTGCCTGCAATAGAGGAGGAAGGCGAACATCGCTGCGGCGCTCAGCAGGAAGACAGCTGAGGCCGCGAAAGCTATGCGCGATTTCGTTCTCTTCTTCAATTCTGTTCACCTCCTAGCTTCTAATCATATCATCCGTCGTTTCTGGCTTTTGAATCGTCTCCATGAGAAAGACCCGGCACCCCGATTGCAGGATGCCGGGTCTTGAAAAGGAGAGGGTCGCTACTCGGCAGTCGCCGGTTTCTCCTCGCCGCAGAGCGTGCAGACGAGCTTGTCCGGCACGGACTCATCGTAGGCCGGGGAATCGGTGACCTCGCGGGTGAAGCCCTCGCTCACCAGCACCTCGCCGGTGATGGGCACGTTGGTGGAGTAACCGGAGTGACCGGTGTCCTTGATATGCGCATCGGCGATGCCGTCGATGGTCTGCTGGCAGTCGTTGCACACGGTGTGGTAGCTGGTCTTGGCCTCGTAGACCGGTGGGACGTTCTCGGTGTGGGTCACCGCGTCGTGATGCACCGTCTTGTAGGTGACCGTCCAGTCGTGCTCGCAGGGCTTCTCGCCATCGACTTGCTCCTGCTGGCTAGTCGGGGTGCCAGAGCCGGGAGCTGTGGGCGTGCCACCCTGCCTGCCGGACAGGTAGATGCCGCCGGTGATGAGACCGACGACGAGCAGGGCACCCGCCGCGATACCGACGAGGATGCGGCGCTTGGCCTTGGCCTCGCGGTCGGCGGGGGTCTGCGGTTTCTCTCCGTCGTTCAGACGGTTCTTGTCATCCATGGGTGTCCCCCTTTCTGGGATAGGGCGGGCGCTCCCCATTCGCATGGACGGAGCGCCCGCAACATGTGCAGTGGGTTAGGCCTCGGAGTCGCCCGAGACATCCCCGTTGTCAGTGTCGTCGCCTTCATCGGCTGCGGCATCCTCGGCCTTCGCGGCGCGACGGTTCTTGATGCCGTAGTAGGCGCAGCCGCACGCGAGCACGGCGAGTGCCGCGATGGAGACCACGATGAAGAAGTCGTTGCCGCCGGTCTTGCCGAAGAACCCGCCGGGAGGCGTGGTGGTCACGGTGACCGTCTGCCCCTCATCGTCGATGTCCTTGTGCTCGGCGACCAGAACCTCGGTGGCCTCGTTGCCCTGCTCGGTCTGCTTGTACAGCTCCTCGAACACCACGAGGTCGTGGCCGTCGAGGGAGGAGGCGTCGAACTTGCCGAGGTCGATGTCGATGGTGCCGTTCTGGCTGTTGGGCGTGAACTTGAGTTCGGCGGTGACGTGCTGGTCGTTGATGGACAGCATCTCGCCGGTCTTCTTGTCCATGAGCGTCGCCTTGAGGGTGTATTCCTTGCCCGGAATCAGGCCCTCGTAGGTCACGCGGTCGGTGATTACCGCATCCTTACCGGCCATCAGCGTGTGGTCGCCGTCGGACTTGTCCGTAGCGGTGGTGCCGATGACGGTGGGCACGAGGTTCACGGTCTGCTCCTCGGAGTCGAGGTCGCATTCGGAGGCGACGATGACGGGGGCGGAACCCTCCTCATCCGCGACCGCGTTCTTGGACATAACCTCGAACACCACGATGTCCTTGGTCTCGCCGCCGAGGCGGTCGATGACATCGTTGGCGTTGAAGTGGAAGTCCATGGTCACGGTGCCGTCGTACTTCTCCGGGGTGAACTCGGCGGTCTGGTAGACCAGATGGGAGATGAGGTCTTCGTTGTCGGCGATGAACTTGCCGAGGGCATCCATGTCGATGGACACCGGCAGCTCGCCGGTGGCGGAGTAGTTGAGCACGATACCGGAGTCCTTGAGCACGGCCACGTCGGAGACGGCTTCCTTCTGCTCATCGGTCAGGGCATCGTAGCCCACCTTGCCGGTGGTGTCCACGGTGGCGGAGGTCAGGCCGTCCTCATCGGTCTCATAGGTGGTGTCGATGACCTCGAAGGTGCCGTCCGCATGGACGCGCACGGTCTGGGACTTCTTCACCGAACCGTCCTCGGCGGTCTCATCGGAGACCACGATGTCGGCGATACCCTCATCCTCATCCTGCGCGGAGAGTCCGAGCACGTCGAGGAGCTGCTGCATGAACGCCGCGACATCCGCCTCGGTGTACTTCTCGCTGCCCTCGCCCGTGAGGATGGGAAGGCCGGTCTCGGCATCCATGAGGATACCGGTCATGGTGTAACCGATGCCGGTCAGGGCGTTCTCGTAGGCCACCTCATCGGTGATGGTGGTCTCCGCATCCGCGATGACGTTCTTGTCCCCATCGAGGCCGTCGGTGGCCGTGGTGGAGATGCCCGTCACATGGGCGGTCGTGGTCTGCTTGCCGTCCTCGATGTCGGCGTGGGCCACAAGCTCGACGCCGTTCTTCTCAAGGCTCTCGAATGCGACCATCTCGGTGTCCTGCGGGATGCCGGCGGAGTCGAAGGTGAAGGTCACCTCGACCTTGCCGTCGCTCTTCTCGGGCGTGAAGGTGGTCTCTGCGGTGACGGGCTTGCCGTCCACCTCAAGAGCCTTCTCCGTGACGTTGCCCTCCTCGTCGGTCACCTTCACATGGAGGCTGCCCTTCAAGGTGTAGGTCTTGCCGGGGATGACGTTCTTGTACTCCACGGTGTCGATGACCGTGGTCTTGCCGTCGGTCACGACGTTCTTGTCGCCGTCATGGCCGTCCAGCGCGGTAGTGCCGATTTGCGGACGGGTGACCGTGGTGGTCTGCTTGCCGTCCTCGATGTCCGCATGGCTGGCGATTTCAACACCGGTGCGCTCAAGGGACTCGAAGACCACGATGTCCGTCTTGTCGGCGATGGTGCGGGAGTCGAAGGTGAAGGTCACCTCGACCTCGCCGCTGGCGGTCTCAGGCGTGAAGGTGGTCTCAGCCGTCACCGGCTCGCCATCCACCTCAAGAGGCTCCGCCGTGAGGTTGCCGTCCTCATCGGACTTCTTCACCTGCATGGCACCCTTCAAGGTGTACTCCTTGCCGGGGATGAGGCCGGAGTATTTCACGGTGTCCACGATGACCGTCTCGTCATCGGTGACGATGTTCTTGTCGCCGTCGATGCCGTCCAGTGCGGAGGTGGTGATGAACGGGTGCTTGACCGTGACGGTCTGCGCCTTGTCCTTGATGTCCGCATGGGCGGCGATTTCAACGCCGTTCTTCTCAAGGGACTCGAAGGCCACGATTTCCGTGTCGTGGGGAATGGTCAGAGAGTTGAAGTGGAACACCACATCGACCTTGCCGTCGGCCTTCTCAGGCGTGAAGGTGGTCTCTGCGGTGACGGGCTTGCCGTCCACCTCAAGAGCCTTCTCCGTGACGTTGCCCTCCTCGTCGGTCACCTTCACATGGAGGGTACCCTTCAAGGTGTACTCCTTGCCGGGGATGAGTCCCGTGTACTCCACGGTGTCGATGACCTCGGTGGTGTCATCGGTGATGACGTTCTTGTCGCCATCCGCGCCATCCACGGCAGTGGTGCCGATTTCAGGATGGGTCACGGTGACGGTCTGGTTCTTATCGTCGATGTCGGCGTGGGACGCAAGCTCGGTGCCGGAGCGCACAAGGCTCTCGAAGACCACGATGTCCGTCTTGTCGGCGATGGTACGGGAGTCGAAGGTAAAGGTCACCTCGACCTTGCCGTCGGCCTTCTCAGGCGTGAAGGTGGTCTGACCCGTGACGGGCTTGTCGCCCACCATCAGGGGCTTGCCGGTGCTCTTGGAATAGAGCTTGCCGTTCAGGGTGTACTCCTTGCCGGGGACGAGGTTCTTGTACTCCACGGTGTCGATGACCGTGGTCGCGTCATCCACGACAACATCCTTGTCGCCGTCGATACCATCGCGTGCGGAGGTGGAGATACCGGGGACGGTCACGACCACCATCTGGTTGATGTCCTCGATGTCCTCATGGGTCACGAGCACATTGCCGTTTCGCTCAAGGTTCTCGAACACCACGAGCTGGGTGCCGTCCTCAAGGTCGCGGGAGTCGAAGGCGAAGGTCACGTTGACCGTGCCGTGTGCGGCCTCGGGGGTGAAGGTGGTCTCTGCGGTGACGGCTTCGCCGCCCACCTCAAGGGGCGTCGCTACGGGCTTGCCGTCCTTCTCGCCCTTCACCTGCATGGAACCCTTGAGGGTGTATTCCTTGCCGGGGACGAGGTTGTGGTACTCGACGGTATCCACGATGACCGTCTCGCTGTCGGTGACCACGTTCTTGTCGTTGTCGATGCCATCCAGCGCGGTGGTGGCAATCTTGGGGTTCTTGATGGTGACCGTCTGGCCCAAATCCTCGATGTCGAAGTGCTTGGCGAGGAAAGTGGAGACGTCTTCGGCATTCTCCATCAATTTGAGCAGCGCGTCGGCATCAGGCTCGGTGAGGTCACTTGGCTCCAAGGGAATGCCGAAGAGCACTTCGGCAGCCACGAGCTGGGTGCCGTCCTTGAGCGCCAGCGAGTCGAAGGTGAAGGTCACATCGGCATCGCCGTCTGCGGTCTCGGGCGTGAAGGTGGTGTAGGACACCACGGGAGCGCCATCGACCATAAGGGGTTCACCGGTGACCTCGCCATCCTCGGCGGTCTTCTTCACGAGGAGGGCACCGACGAGGGCGTAGCTGCGCCCGGGGATGAGATTCTTGTAATGGACGGTATCGACCACCGTTGCCGCATCGTCGGTGGAGACGAGCTTATCGCCGTCCGCGCCATCCACTGCGGTGGTGCCGATTTCAGGGGCGATGACCGTGACCTGCTGGTTCACGTCGTCCTTGTCGGTGTGCTTGGCGATGAGGGAACCGCCCTCGTCGTACAGCTTCTCGTAGACCGTGATGGTCTCACCGGCATGTTGATAAGTCTCGGGAACATTGATGGAAACGACCTCGAAACCGCTAGGCTCCTGAGCCGTGAAGGTGTGCTCCGTCACGTCCCCGGACAGCAGGTCGCCGGTCTTGGCATCGTGCAGCTCCGCGACCAGCTTGTAGTTGCGACCGGGGAAGAGGTTGGCGTAGGCCACCTTGTCCTCAATCGTGAGGAAGTTACCCATGCCGATGTTCGAGTCACCATCCATCGGGTCGTAGGCCTTGGTGGTGATTGAGGCCTTCACGTCGGTGAGGGTGCCGAAGTCGTACACCTTGCCGTCGCGGCTCACGATGACCGATGTCTCGATGAGCTGATAGCCCTCGTTGGCGGAGCAGCGAAGCTCCTCGATGAGGTAGGTGTCGTAGGGCAGTGCGCCCTTGGAGTCATCCGGCGTGGTGCCGCCGAACCAGACACCTGCGGTGGCATCCAGCTTGGAGCTGTCGATGACACCCTCGGCAGCCAGCGCCCAGTCGTTGGCGTTGGTCTCATGGGTGTGCTTGTTCCAAGAGGAGGCGGAGGAGAAGTAGCCATTTTCATCCGTCACGACCACATGGCTCTCGCCGGTGGTCTTGGAGGTGAGCTTGAAGGCCACTCCGGCGAGGCGGTCTTGGCCGTCATCGCCCTTCTTGGTGAACTCAAGGTCGCTGCGCATGACCTGATTCTCGAACGCGCCGTCGAAGGGGTTCACCAGCACGCCGTCCTTGGCGATGCGGAACTCATGCGGCTCGCCGTCGGTGAGCAGGTAACCCTCACCGGCCTTGACCTCCTGAATGGAGTAGAGACCGAAGGGCAGCAGATGAGCACTGGTGCTCGCTTCGCCATCCTTGATGGTTAGGGCATGAACGACCTGACCCTTGGTATAGGTCACGCCGGAGACGATGACGGGCTTCTCGTTGAGGGTCTTAATCTCGAACTTCGTGCCGTCGAGGGACGCGCCGCCGAGCGGGTCGCCGGTGCCGGTCTCGATGTCATGCTTGGTAATTTTCACGCCACCGCGAACAATGTCATCCTTGGCGGTGAAGGAATACATCTTACCGTCCTCAGAGACCGTCACTCGCATCTCGTTGGAGGTGTTGAGGTAATCGTCGTTGGTGGCCGTCTCGCGGATGATGTACTTGCCGTAAGGCAGGCAGTCCGCAGAGGTCTTCGCCACGCCGTTCTTGTCAGTGACGATGGTCTTCACCGTCTGACCGGGGTTGTGGCTCTTGCCATCGACCGTGACCGCGTTGGGGTTGTCGTTGATGATGGAGAAGGTGATGCCGCTGAAATCGGCACCGCCCTGCGGGGTCTGTCCAGTCTCGGAGTCGAGCTTCTGGACGGACACGCCGCCGCGAATCACCGTCTCTGGGATTTCAGGCATATTAAAGGTCGTGACACCTTCGAGATAGTTGTCCTGAATCTTCTGGAAGTCAACCTTCGAGTTCAACTTGTAACCGGTAGGAGCCTTTGATTCATACACGGCGAGAGAACCGCGAGGAAGGATTGGAACACCATCCTGATAGTAGAGTTCATCACCGGATACAAGTGAATCATTATCAAGGAACGCGCGGCCATTTTCATCTGTACGAACAACCCAAGTGCGCGTCGGCTTCACATCGGCCTTCTTGAGGGCATCGTAGTTGTCGTAATCCACGGTGTCGAAATACTCGATGGTGAACTCGGCACCTTCAAGGGAGGCGGAACCTTGCGGGAGGTTGTTGGCGTTGTATTCCTTATCACCATCAAACTTACCAAGGGCTATCATCACAGGGTCAAAAGATGCCTTGTCCTGTACCTGCACCGTGGTGGTCTGACCGCCGTGAACCGTGACCTGCTGGTCAGGCGCGGCCAGATAGCCCTTGGGCGGCTTGGTCTCGCGCACCGTGTAGGTGCCCTCGGGAAGCTCAAGGGTGTTGGTGTCGCCATGGGCGTTCGTGCGCAGCACGCCCATGGTCTGCCCAGTCGCATTGAGGACGGTGAACTCCGCGCCCTCAAGGGAGTAGCAGTCGTTACCGTCGGTGATTCCCGGGTTGGCGCTGGTCTTATGCAGGTTGATGTGACCGGCGAGGACACGCCACCCGATGCGGAAGAATCCCGCTCCCGCTTGAGTATGGGATGTGGGAACGGTCACGCCCACAATAGCCTCGTTACCGGATACGGAGAAGACGCGGACGTGCTGGCCGTACTGGTCTTCGGACGCGGCTGGCTCGTTGTAGTTCGGGTCATAGCCGAAGCTAGGGTTCACGCCGACATGGCCGCAGGTGAGCGCCAGCTTAGCGGGCGTGTTGATTTTCACCGTTCCGTTGTCTTGGGCGTAAATCTCAGCGGTGCGCTCGATGGAGTAGTTGCCCGCTTGGAGGCGGGAGACATCGACGCCCTGCCAACCCATGGCCTGATTGATTGTCTTGTTCTCGTACCTACCGCCGCCGGGGTTCTCGACTGCCGGAAGCGTGTATCCTGGAACGTTGCGCCCGGTGTAGGCGTTCTTTCCACGGGTGATGAATGTCTGACCGGCCCAAGGGGCGCTCTTGAACTCCCACGTGCCGATGTTGTTCACTGACATGCGGGGTTCGGGCATGCGGAAGAAGCTGGCGACCCCCTTGCCGAAGTTGTCTGACATCTTCACGTTCATGGCGTGGATGCCCGCCGGGGCCATGGCGAACTCAAGCGAACCGGTATCCGCATCGTACTGCCACATTCCCATGTCGGGCGTGTACTCGATGCCGTTGACCGTAACGCTGTCGATGGTGCGTCCGGTCAGGGATTCAAGCGCTACATCGTCGGTCGCTAGGGTGACCTTGGTGGACGCGGCTGTCACGGGAAGGGATACCTTGCCCTTACCGGCCACGTCGCCGCGCACGTCGTTGACGGTGCTGTTGAAATCGAAAGCCGCTTCGGCGGACTCATTCTCGACGGTATAGACGAGCTGGATTCGAGAGGAGGCCACCATCGGCTCTCCCTTGTCGTTCAGCTCGGTATAGGATTTGGGCACATATACGAGGCCGGTGGCCTCGTCCACGATGAAACCCTCGCGCATCTTCGCGTCGGCGTTGTTCTCGGAAGCGCCCCAGTCGGTGAGTTTTGCGCCCGAGATGTCGGCACCGGCCCAACCGACGTAGTAGTCGGCATCCGGGTCAACCTCGAAGAGCACGGCGTGGGAGACAGGTTGGGAGAGAAGTGCATCCCAATGCTCGGAGAAGCCGTCACCGTCCTCATCAGCCCAGAGCTTGTCGAGAGTCGCGTCGGGGAGTTTGCCGCCATCGACCACGGAGGTGGTGACGGTGAGCACGTCCGCGCGGGTCAGCTCATCGCCCTCGCCGACGTACTGGGCATCTGCATGTTCGCGGATGAAGCCCTCGACACTGGCGAATGCCTTGCCCTCATCGACATCGACGGCCTTAAAGGGCGCTGAGCCGGGAGTCCCATTCGCGTAGAAGGTGGATGTGACGATGGTGTCGCCCTCAACTGTGAAGGTGGCCTTACCGTCCTTGACATCGACGGCGTTGCCGTCCTCCTCATCCTTGAACACGGTGATGCCGTCGGAGAAGTAGCCCTCATCCGGGGTGACGTTCACCGTGACATCGGTGCCGACCTCGACGGCCAGCGTCATGTCCTCGGTGCCGTCGAAGGAGAGCTTGCCGTGCTGGGTCTCGGAGAGCGAGACGGTCGCAAGCTCCGGCTCGGCTGCGTATGCCGCGACGGGCGCGAACGCGTTGAGCATGGAGCTGGCGATGAGCACGGCTGACATGACTTTGGCGGTGATGCGCTTGCCTTCGAGCTTGCGCTTCACGCGTTTAATCTTGCAGAAGATTCGTTCCATGAAAGACTCCTTTCTTGATTGCTTGGTGGTTTGCCTGATTGCTATCTCTAACCGAAGTTGTAGCCGCCGATACCGCCCTCGGCATCCACGTCGGCCTCCTCGGTGTCATCTTCGTCCTCGACCTCGATGAACTCGGGGTCTTGGCATAGCTCCGCATCTCGGATGCGGCGGATGGCCGATGCGGTGTAGCCCATGCTCTCGGCCACTTCCTCCTCGTCCCATGTCGGATGGGCGTTCGCGAGGTAATCGTAGACCGCCACGGCGCGGCGGTTGATGGACTTGGTGGTCTCATCGGAGTAGCAAAGCTGCTCCTGCGCGAAGAAGCGCTCTCCGTTGATGAGGTCTTCGCCCTCGCGCCAAAGTAGCTTCTCGCCGTCCTTCTTGAGCCACACGATTTCGTCCAGCTCGTCAGGGGAGACGAGCAGCATGGCGCACCCGACCTTGCGCACGGAGGCGGGAACCTCGACCCCCTCCAAGGTCACCTTGCCTTGGGAGGATGCCGGGTTCCCGTCATACCAGTGCTGCACGAGGATGATGCCGTTCTCCTCAAGGGAGCCGAGATAGAGGTTCCAGTCGGTGAGGACGTTCAGCCCCTTGCCGCGATACGGCTCCGGGCACGTCTGCGTGGACGAATCGAACTCCTCGTAGCGGTGGCTCTTGAAAAGCACCTCGACCTTCATCTACCGTATTCCCCCTTCCTTGGACCCTAGCGGGTGTTGGCGTGCTCCTCGGGCGTGTTGTCCCCGGCCAGCTTGGCGGAGGACTCGCGCATCTGCTCGGACTCGCCCTTGAGGGTCGCGCCCTGCTCCTTGGCAGCCTCGCGCTCAGCTGCCTTCTCGGCCTTGAAGCCCTCGTTGGCTGCCTTGAGGCCCTTGACCAAATCCCAAGGCTTGACCTCGTACTTCTTGTACGGGTTCTGCTCATCACCGGCCTTGCCCGTCCAGACCTGAACAGGTTCATCGGCCTTGAAGCCGATGGTGACCTGCTCGCCGGAGAGCATCTGCTGCTTCATGCGCTCGTTGAGGAACACGTCGCAGGAGTAGTGGCCGAGGTCGATGCCGTTGACCTTGGTGCCCTCCGGGAAATGAACGTAGGCCTTCTCGAAAGTTCGACCGTCCTTGGCGGTGAACTCGTGCGGCGTGAGGAACGCCGCAGGCATCTTGACGTTGGCGTACTTCGCGTTCTCTGGCATGTCTATCACTCATCCTTTCTGTCCATAGAGTGCCTAAGACACCCTATATTGTATATCAATCGGCAGGTGGTGAAGGGAAACCACACCATCTGGGTAGCGGTTGCCCTAACGGCTCCTGCGCTTGTCGTCCTTTTCCTCGACTTCATCCTCGGCATCCACATGCGCGGTCAACGCGGCAGCCGCCGCGCGGGCGCGGGTCGATTCCCCGTGGATGGAGACCGGGAGCTCTTGCACCGCACTGGACACCACGCGTCCATGCGAGGTCACCTGAACCGCCTCCCGTAGGACGGCACAGCCATCTTCATACTCGTCGGCATCGTCATGCGAGGGTGCCTGCACGTCGAGGAGCGATTGGGTGACGGAGACGGTCATGTCATCCGCGTCGAGATAGGTGTCGCGTTCAAGTCCCATCTGGCATCCCTCCTAGCGCTCATCCTTGCCATCGGGTGCATCGGTGCCGCTGTTATTCTCGGCGAGCTTGGCGGATGCCTCGCGGGACTCCCTCACGGCCTGCTTGAGGCTCATGCCCTGCGGACGCTTGCGGTAATCGGAGATGGGCCTGTCCCCATGGGAGTCGAGCAGGTCATCGACCTTGCGGGAGTCCTCGTAGGTCGCGCCCTTCATTACATCGTAATCATGGCCGTCCACGGTAACCACGGTGCCGCAGCCCTTGAGGTCGATGCCGGAGGTCTCACGCGTGTCCACGAGGTTGAAGCGGTAGCCCGCCGCCACCGCGATTTTCTCGGGCTGCTGCGAGATGGCGGGGGAGGGCAAGGGAGACTCATTGAGCCAACTATCATAGACCTCATCGTAGGTGTATCCATAGCGGTTGCACAGCTCCTCGAAGACGCGCTCGCGCACCACGGAATCGCCCGCGCCGATGGAATCGTAAAAGCCGGTACCCGACGGTATCGCCGCGAGGGCGTCATCGAAGGTAAGGTCGAGGTTGAGTTCGGCCCCAAGCTCATCGTTGGGGAAGGCGGATGTATACCACTCGCGCACGTTGTCGATATTCAGAAGACCTTCGGGGACGGGTTTGTCAGATTTCAGGCTCGACATCGTTTCGGCGAGGGAGATTTCCCCCGATACATCCATGAGGTTTCCCTTGCCGAAGATACCGGACTCGGCGAGTTCGTCGGTCGAGTGGTAGGTCGCGACATGATGACTGTAATCGCCGTCTGCGGTGATGTCGTGCGCGGTCAGCTCAAGGTTCTCCAAATCACCGCCCTGCCTCGCTATCTCGTCGAGGAGTTCATCAGGCGTATACGAAAACACCTCGACCGTCGGGTCCTCGTAATCGGTGAGGTAGCTCACGATGAGGTCGCCGGTCTCGGGGTTGTAGTACGCGGCGTTGTACATCGACAGCTCGCCCTTGATGCGGGCGACCTCGAATGCGGCATCCGCCTCGTGCTCAACGGCCTTCGCGAAGCCGTCCACGAGGGTGTCGGTGTCCCTGCAATCCCATTCCTCATCGCCGCGCATCTCCTCGCATTTGTCGATGAGACTCTTGTATTGGCCCTCCCACTGACCGCGCTCAGCCTCGCGACTGAGCATATCGCGGACACTGGCTGTGAGGATTCCGATGTTATCGAAAAGATAGTCGATGCCATGGTCCTGCGCCATAGCGCCCTCGACCACATAGAGGCCCTTGATTAGCTCGACGGCCTTAACTGGCATCTCGCTGGTGTCAGCGACCATCTGGCGGAGCGTTTCGCCATGCGCCCCGACGTTCATGGCTGGTAGGTCCTCCTCTTTGAACTCGCGCTCGTTGGAGAAGACTTCACCGCCGAAACCGTAGTCGTTTTCCCAGATGGCATAGGCCTCTTCAAGGCTGTCGATGCCGTCACGGTCAACGAGGTCGAGTCCCTGCACGAACTCCTTGAGGCTGTGCCCGTGTTCAATCATCCATTCGAGCTGATAGCGCTCGTAATCGGTGAGCATGTTCCATCACATCCTTTCCTTATCGGGCATCTAGCCCGATGTCATGTTTTTCCGTACCATCCGCCATCTCAGCTGACGCGGCCTTCATGGCTTGAGCCTCGCCCCCGAGGGTGATGCGGTCGTTACCGGGCATTCCGCGCGTACTGTGCAACTGGTGACACTCGATTGCCCTGTCGAAGCTGCCCGGTTCGGTTGCATCGAAACCGTAGAGATGGGTTTCGCCGATTCGGTCGATGGGACACACCTGCTCATGCCCAAGGTAGTCGATATAGGAGAGTATGCGGTTGCCCTTGCGGCTCACGCGCTCATGGCAGCATTCGGGATGCTCATGGGCGAACGCGGCCACCGTGTCGGGGGCGAATCCATGCTCCTCTCGGTATGCACGATGACGGTCCAACTGCTCAATCCTCGCAGCCCGCATGGCCTCGCGCACGGCCCTCTCTTCCTCGATGGCCTGTCTATGCAGCGCATCGCGCTCGGCGACCTCGGCATCGGTCATCGGTCGGAACGACCCGCAGACCGCATCCTCATCGAGCTTGTAGAAATCCGTCTCGTTGAAGAACTTGGAGGTGTGGTGCCACGACGATTTGTGGAAGAACCGCTCGAACATATCATCCTTGCGCATACCCTTGAGCACATCGGGGTCGAAGGACATGTCGAACTCATCACAATAGGATTGGATGGCCGCGACCATGGCTTTTTTCGTCCATTTGCTATTGGGCATCTCGCCGTCCTCGTAAGCCTCGGCGGCGCGTCGTGACATCGAGTGGCCGATGTACCCCGAGTTCACGTCCATCATCGGTGCCTCCTAAGAGAGGTCGGGGATGAAGGAAGGCTCACGCTCATCGACAGAGCCGTCGGCGGAGAGCGCCTGAGATGCCCTGCGCATGGACTCGGCCTCGGCTTTCAGGGAGATGCCCCTATCGACGAAGGCCTCGGGGGAATCGCCGTCGCCGCCGTTCGGCTCGATGTTGTCCACCGCATCTGCAATCATCTCGTTGCCCATCTCGGCGAGGCGGTCGTGGAAATTGCTGTTAAGCCATCCGTTGTCGAAGCCGAGTTCTTTTAGCGTGGCATTCACGTTCGCATCGTTCACTTCGAGACCGGCGTTCTCAAGGGCGGATTCGATGTCGGCGCGGTACCAGAAGTCAGGGCAGATGACCTCCTCACCGGCGTCGGAGATGGTGCGGCTCTCAAGGTCTGCCGCCGCGCTGGCGAGGGAATCGTAGTAGGTGCCGTGACCCCAGTGCCCGGTCTCCTCATCATAGCCGTGCGCCACGATGAACTCTCGGCTGCCGTCGGCCATCTTGTGCATCACGAGCGCGTCATCACCGTTGCGGTCGATGGGGACGTGATTCTCCTTCCACGCGGCGATTTCTGCGGTCTTGTCCATGCCTTTCTCCTTTCCGGGAGCATCGGCCCCATGTTCAGCCATGTGCGATTGCACGGCATTTCTCACGTTCTCGGGGGACGCGATGACCCAACCGTCCTCGGAGGCGATTTGAGCGAACACCTCATCGCGCGGGTCGATTAGCGGAGCATTCTCCTCGCCGTCCTCGATGATGGTCTCGATGCTGTCGGTGATGTAACCCGTGTAGTTCAACCCGCCCACGATGTCCTCGTATAGGTCGAAGTCGGGATTGTCGATGACCGCCAGCAGGTTCGGGTCGTCGAGGTGGACGTATGTATTGGCGATGCTTCCCGTGTAGTTATATTCCCACCAGAACTCGCCGGTCTGAGGGTTGTAGAGGTCCTTGCCAGAAGCCAGTGCCTCCTTGACCGCCTGCGGCGTGTCGAGGTGGATGTCCTTGCCGTCATTCACCATGTCCATGTGCTATCTCCTTGCCTTGTTGTACTTGCCCTTGGGCTTGCTATCGAACATCGGCTCTATCGTACCGTCCTTCTTGAGCTTCGCCTTGCAGTCGAAGGTCTTGCCCGTCGTCTTGGATATGCAGCCGGTGAGCTTCACCGCCTTGCCTTCGAGCAACGATGCAGCCTGCTTCGCCGTGAACATCTTGCCGCACCAGCCCAGCAGCTTGAAACCGCAGCCCGCGACTTGCTTCCAAGTCCCGTCCTCCTGCTTCTCGCTCTTGTTTGAGGAGCAGGTGTAGAAGGCCTTGCCGGACTTCGACTTGCGCTGCACCACGTCCGCGCCGCAGAGAGGGCACTTGCCCACGACCGTGGCCTTGGGCGCGATGCTCGCACCGACGTAGGCGGTGTCCTGATGGCCCTTGAAGACCTCGATGACGCTCTGTTGCAGGGCGTTCACATCCGTGTTGCCCTCGGCGATGTCCTGCTGGATGAGCCACCAGCGGGCGGTCACGTCCGCGCCGCGAATCTCGGGCGGGAGGAGATGGTAGAAGGCGCGGGCCTTCTCGGTGGAGCGAATCTTGCCCTTCACGTCCTCAAGGTACCCGCGTTCCTTCAACTTCTCGATGATGGAGGCGCGGGTGGCCGTGGTTCCGATGCCGCCGTGCTCGCCCTTCTTTCCGTCGTCCTTCTGCTTGAGGATGGCCTTGACCTCCGGGTCGGTGACGTACTTGGCGATGGAGGCCATGTCGGCGATGAGCGTGCCTTCCGTGTAGGGCTTGGGCGGGGCGGTCTCCTTCTCGGTGACGGCGCACTCGATGCGCTCAAGGCGATGGTCGCCTTCGTCAATCCAAGGGTTGCCGGATGCCGCGTCATCGCCGTCCTCATCGGAGACGTTGCCGAACACGGCCTTGAAACCGGCCTCGCGCACGCGCCGCGCGACGGCTTGGAACTCCCCGCCATCGACCGCAAAGACGCTGGTGCTCACATCGTAAGTGGCAGACGGGAGGAACTGCATGGCGTAGCGCTCCACGATGGCCGTGTAGACCTTGGCCTCATCCCCGGTCATGTCGGCCACGGGGGCGCTGACCTCCTGCGGGATGATGCCGTGATGAGCGGTCACGTTCTTCTCGTTGAACGCCTTGGAGTGGATGGAGTAGTCGAGCGGCCATGTTACCCCGACGTTCTCCATGGCCTGCGCCAGCACCACCGGTGCCTGCGCGAAGTGCTCCTCCTTGAGGTACTGGGAGTCCGAGCGGTTGTAGGTTATCGCCTTGTACTTATCACGCAAGTCCTGCGTGATTTGCTGGGTCTTCGATGCGGAGAAACCGTAGCGGCGGGACATGTCGGACAGCAGCACCGTCAGGTTGTAGGGCAGGGGAGGGTTCTCGACCTTCTTCGAGATGACCGTGGAGAAGGACATACCCGAGCCGTCCAGCTTCGCCTTGATGACATCGAGGACATCGCGGTCGAAGACGTGCTTTTCACCGGCCAACATGTCCTTGTCCGGCTTGAACTTGAACACCGGTGCTCCCGACGCGTCTGCACAGCTGCCGGTAGCGGTCAGCTCGTAATATTTCCGGGTGACGTGGTTTTCTATCGCCTCATCGCGGTTGACCACCAATCCGAGGGTTGGGGTCTGCACGCGACCGACGGAGAACAGGCCCCCGAGCCGCTTGGTGGCAAGGCGGGTCTCGTTCACGCCGAAGCACTTGTCCGCCATCTGGCGGGCGTATGCCGCGTCACCGGCAGGGCGGCACTGCTCGTTGGGTACCAGACGCTCGAACGCCTTGACGATGTTCTTTTCGATGTTGTCGTTGACGTAAACGCGCAGCACCTCTCCCTCGTAGCCGAGGTAGTCCAACACCTCATCAACGATGAGCTGGCCTTCATCGTCGGGGTCACCGGCGTTGATGACGCACTCGGCCTCCGGCAAAAGCGAGTCGATGCGCTCCACCAAGTCTTTCTTGTCCTCGGTCGGCTCCTTCGCCCAATCGTCGATTTGGATGGGCAGCACGTCCAACGACCATGGTTTGCCCCATGCGGGGTTCACCGCATCCGGCTCCACCAGTTCGAGCAGGTGACCGGCGCAGGCGATGACCGTGTACCCGTTGCCCGAGATGGGCAGCCGCGCCGATTCCGATACCTCCTTGCCGCAGATGGCGCGTGCGATGTCGCGTGCGAGCATCGGTTTCTCAGCGATTACCAGTTTCATAGGCTTTGTCCTTTCTGTCTCTTGTCCCTTCTGAAACCGAAGGGTTTATGGCGTTTCGCGATAGATTTATCCTCATCGGTGATGAGAGGATGAGCTACTGACACATCACGGTATTTGAAGTCGAGCGTCCGGCACGTCAAGTCTGAGACGATGAGCGCGAAGTCCACTCGGGAGAGCGATTTGACGGGGAGCCAGCATCGGAGGGTGAAGTCCTTATCCGGTGATGGGAAGTATTCGCACTCAGATGGCTTGTAGCCGTCGCGCCGCTTGAGCGGGGAGGGTATCTGGACAAGGTAGGAATCGTCAGCAGGTAGGAGATTTCGCGATAGTCCGATAGGCTCTTCGCGGTCAGGTCTGGCCGCGTATCTCTTGCCCGTCTCAAGTTCCATGAAGAGAAGGTCCAATGGCGATTTCCATCCATAATCATCGGGCTTAGTCTCCGCCATGGACAGAAGAGTCAGCAAGGCATCCGTTGTCAGGTCCTCCGATGGGAGGTAATCGAATAGGTATGAGACCAGAGACATCAGGAGGTTACGTTCCGAACGGTAGAGTAGTGGCGATACGCCGATGTCGGCATGGATTGAATCCGTAGCCGAGAAGAAGTCACGGCACCATGTGACGACATCCTCATATCCCTCGATTTCTGATATATCCTTCATCACGTCCATCTACCTATCTTCATGGTCATGTTCAAGAGTGGCACTGTGCTCTTTTCCTGCCAACTTCGCACTCGAATCACGGGCCTCCTTGGCCTTCGATTCCAACCGATAACCCTCTTGACCTGCGGTTTCGCTCTTGACTATGCACTGCGGGCAGCGTATAATAATCCTATTGAGGTCGGGTTCGACGATGTGGCTCCGAAGCAAGTGTAGCTTCGCAAGTGCATTGAGTTCCCGGCCTCTTTCTTCGTCATAATAGACGACCCTATCGGGCGTGATGAGGTTGTCGAAGTAGCGGGGGAAGTTCGTCCTACCGTAGACAGCCAAGATGAAGTTGGTCTCAATCTCGCCAGCCTCGTAATAACCGCGCCCATCGGGACGCACGGCCATGATGAGCGGCAGGTCATCGCAATCCACATCGCGCAGCACCACGAGCATGGTGTCCTCGCGGGCGGGGCTATCGCAGAGCATCACGGGATGCTCCATCAACTCGGGCAGGCGCTTCATCTGCTCAACGGTGAGTCCATGGCGGTGGGGGTCGTAGCTGCTCTTCGGTCGGATGGCATCGCGCAGGTGGCGTTGGGTGTAGAGCATCGGCAGCGGGCGGAACCCGGCCTGCACGAACAGCTCCGGCGTATCGCAGAACTTGACCGCGCTGGAACGGGGATACTCCCCGCAGGTGACGGCATCGACCTCATCGCCGAAGCGAAGGTACTCAGCGCACTTCGCGGCGTGCCCCGTGTAATCCGATGCCTTATCGTCGCCGTCTTTCAGATGCACCCCGCCGCGCGGGTCGAGGTAGGTGACGCGCTCGCCCTCGGGCATCGCCACCGAGTTCTCGTACTCGCGGATGGTCAGGATGACCTCTCGCTTGTTCATCTCATCTGGCATATGGCCTCCTTCCTTTGTGGTCTGATAGTTTCCAATATGTATAGTTGGGGCGGTTTTCCACCCTTCCAACAGCCTGCGGGTCGGGTTGAGAACCCTCCGGCCATTGAAAGCGTGGAAAACCGCTTATTCTCTACTCCAACTCCTCGCGCTCGACGGCCTTATCGCCATGGCTCTCAGAGCCGAGCTGGGCGGATGCCTCGCGGGATTCCTTGGCTGCCTCGTGGACGGAACCGGACTTCGCGGCATCGTCCTTGAGGTTCATGGACATGCCCATGACCTCCTTCTCGCGCTTGATTTCGTCGAGGGTCGCGCCCTGAGCGGCGCTGATATGAAGAGCGCCAATCTGGTTCGCGCTGTAACGCGGGTCGGCGATGACATCAAGAATCTCATCTGTGACCCACTTCTTGTCGGCTGCGGCATGATAGATAGTCTCCATCTGGCCGGGTTTGAAGGTGCCGTCGGCGAAGCGCGTCACCGTCTGGGTATCCAGTCCATAGGTCATGCCGGTGCGCATGGCGTTCATGACTTCGGCGGGCTTGGTCGGGTCGCACAGCACGTCAAGCTGCTCGCTCGTGAAGCGACCACCCGAGATGGCCGAATAGAAGCCCCAGACCTGCTCCATGGAGAGGTCATGGTTCATCAGACGCTCGATTCCTGGCTTTTCCATGCCTTCGGTGAGCGCCATGGTGATGACATTCATGTGGTCGGCGGTGTAAGTGCCGTCCGCGTATTCCTCTAAAGCGTCCATGGGGACATCGGACTTGAGGGAGTGACGCACGACCTCCATTTGGCGTGAGTCGAGTTTCAGCCAGTCGCGAGGGAACGCGATGTCATGGATGGCAGTGGTTTTCATAAGCTCACGAGCCTGATGTAGATGCTCGGCGGTGTACTCACCGTTCGAGAGCGTCTTGAAGACATCCTTTTTATAGGGGCTTGCATCGTGGTCGGCGAAGTCGGTATGCACGGCGATGCGGCGAAGCTCGCGCATCTGGGCATGGTTCAGGACCGGGTTCGCGATGCGCTCCGCGATGACGTCCGCATCGACGCCTACCTCGAAAGCCTTGCAGATTTGGTATGCCTGCCACTCGGTGTAGCCTCCCTGCGAGAGGACTTTGGCTGCTGGCAGGCGCAGGTTCACGGGCAAGTTGTTGAGCGCCGTCATGACGTTCTCAATCTGGTGCCCGTTCAACACGTCCTTGATGTCGCATTCATCGAGTGGAAGCACCTCGAAACCCGTGAGTTGCCCGTCGAGGCAGTAGCCGAGGTCTACGGGGACGTACTCACCGGACTCGATGATGTCCGAGTCGATTTCCGCCTCGGGCACGAGGCCCATGGCGGTGCGCAAATCCTCTGGCGTACCGCCATAGTCGAGGATGGTGTGCATCGTCTCCTCAATAGCGCCTTGGATGTCCATGGTGTCCGCATCGTCGGCCACATCCGCGATGCAGTAGCGGGGGAAGTAGTCTCCGACGATGGTGTATCGCGCGATGGTCGTGTCGCGCGGTACAGTGTAATCGACGTTACCGAGGTCGAGGCGCAGTAGTTGCAGCACGTCGGGGATGTTCTTGTCATATGCCATGGTGTTTTCCTACCTTTCTGCCATGATGGCTTTCTATATATCTACACGATGGAGTGGTCGTCGAGTGCCGGTGAGCCGGTGTCGCGTCCCTCTGCCAGCTTCTCGGAGGCGGCACGTGATGCCTGAGCCTCCCCCTTGAGGGTGACGCGGCCATCCTCCGAGCGGGCTTCCTCACGGCGCTGTCCCGTGCGGATTGCGATGACCTCCTCGATGCCGCTGCCGGGTTTGCTGACCTCGGTGAAGTAGTCGGCTACGCGGGACATCTCATCGGCTGAGAGGTCGCGATTCTCTCCGGTCTCGAAGTCGAACCCGACGGCCACGAGGTCGCCGCAGAGGATGGAGTACAGTTCTCCCTCCTTGACCGGTGAACTGTAATCCATCATGGAGAGGTACCCGGCCTCTTCCATGCCCTTCGTCGCGTACACCGCGCGGTTGGGCGGGCAGGTGAACAGGCCCTCCTCATTGACGTAGAGGCTGGTGCCCTCGCCGAAGATGACATCGAACGACTCGATGTTCCCACCGACAAGGCGTTGCAGGTCGTGTAACGTGGAACCCGTCTCATCGACCTCGATGTCGATTTCGACCGGGTTCCCGTTTGTCGGGATGAGCATGCCCTTCATGTCACAATCCTCCTTCCTAGCGGGCGTCCTGCCCACGATTTGAATGGTTTCCGTTATCGGCCATCGCGGCGGAAGCGCCACGGGCCGTCTCCACCTCGCCCTTGAGGGACACGGCTTTCTCGGGAGATTGGTGGGCTTTCACCTTCTCGTACTCGGCCCGTGCCTTCTCCATGGCGGGGCGGAGCAGGTCGCCGGGGACGCCTTGATAAGTGCAGAACCGCTCTGCGGCTGATGGGTCGGGGAAAAGATGGGGAACCTCGAAGCGATTCGCTTCCTGATTCCCGTGAGCGCGTCGCGCCATGCCTCCCCGTTGACGGATTTGAAGTCGGCGAGCGACGAGTAGCCGTAACGGGACAGCAGGCCGTTCAGGTAATCTTCGGGAAGATGGTAGTCCGCCAGCTCATCGCTCTCAAGGTCGTAACTGCCGGTGAGGACGGCCCAACCGCCGTCCTCAAAGGGCCATCCTATGACGTAATCCGTCCTCGTGCCGTCCTGCGCATGGAAGCCGAAGCCGTGGTCGGTGAAGGTTCCGCACTCCCTGAAAGTCGGTTCACCCTCGCCGATGGCATTCATCAGCTCAGTGTACCAGCCGCCCAATTCCGCCTCATCCTCGATGAACTCGCGCACCTTGTCCGCGAGGGCTTCACCGGCCCCACTCGATACATAGGGGTCGTTCTCGACTGCCTGAACAAGACGCATGAGCGCGGTCGCGTCGTTGAAATCCATAGAGCCGCCTCCTTTCTAACGGTCGCCATCGGCATCGAAAAGAGTTTCCGATGCTTTCTGGGCGTTATCGACCTCATGTTCGAGGTCGATGGTGGAAGCCCCATGCGCAGCCAACGCGGCAGATGACTCGCGTGCCTCCTTTGCGGCGGCTTTCAGGCTCACCGGGCTGGCCTTGGCGCTCTCATCGCCCTTCTGCGTCCATCCGGCGATGGTGAGGGAGGTGAAGAGGGTGGTAGTCGCTGCGCGGTCCGAGATGCGCACAGCGTCCTTCAACCCGTTGAGGACATCTGCGGGGACTTCATAGGGAACACCCGCGACATCATGCACGGTCGCGCTCGCGGCACCCGGAGCGACCTCGGCGCTCATGATGGCGGATGATGTGAACTCGGCGGTTTCGAGAAGCGGGTCGATGACTGGTGCCTCGTACTCCACTGCGGGGCAGCCGAATGCAAGCTCCATATAGCGCGGTGAGGGGCAGAGGGCGGGGTTCTCCCAGAGTTCACGCATCGCTGCGTTCACTGATTCCCAAGAGCCGTCGTATTCCTTGTCGTTAATGGTGAACGGCTCGCCGACCCACGCGTCCTCGATGACATCCAGTGCCTCCTCACCGGCATCGGTGAGCTGGCGGACCTCGACATCGACCCCGCCGTCGTGATGGTAACCGTGGATGAACAGGCTGCCGTTCTCATCCCAGACCTTACCAATTTCGCAGTCCTTGAACACGGAGTCGTGACCGCCCATCATGTCATCGAAATCCCTGTACGCGGTCATGCCATGGCGCGTGCCATCCCAGCGACCGATGGAGCCTCGCGCAATGATGCGGTTACCGCCGAGTGGATTGTCGTATGAGGACAGCGGGCTATCGGAGCCGTCTAGGAACGCCTTCAATCCGGCAAGTTCCTCGGAGCGGTCGATGTCCATCATGTTCATCGCGTTCTCGAATATCTCCTCCTCGGTATAGCTATCAAGAACCTCTTCCACGGTGATGCCTTCGCGGCTCGTGATGTCCTCGATGGAAATCTCGCTGCCCTCGTCGCCGTAATACACGCCCTCATCGAAGACGATGCGCTCTTTCGGTGTCTTATCCATATCCATGCTCCTTCCTAACGGGCGTCCTGCCCGATGTTCTCATGTGAAAAGGCGGGCGAGAAGAACCCGCGCCGCCCGGTCATCGTCTTATCTAATGCTCAGCGTCCCCATCGGCACGCTCATCCTCACGCTCGGGCGTCTGCCCGTCATGACTGTCCTGTTCGAGCTTGCCCGATGCCTCGCGGCTCTCTTGGGCAGCCTCGGAGACGGTCGGGACCTCGTAGCCCTTATCTGGCATGAATTCCTTCCAGAACTCGTTGAACGCGGTCTCGTAGCCCTTCTCGTTGACCGTGCGGACCGCCTCGGCGCTCATGGCGTAGGGATTCGGGAAATCGTAACCGGATTCCTTGATTGCCTCGAAGTCGCCACTCAGCTCACCATCTTCAAGAATCTCATCGTTTGAACCGAGGGCATCGTAGAGTTGCGAATCCATGGCATCCTGAATCGCGGTCTGCGCCTCGGTGGCGAAGTCCTCGATGTCCATGTTGTTGTCATTGAAGTCGATGGTGATGCCGTCGAACACATCGTCGTAAACCTCATCTGCCAGCGCGTACACGCCTTCGGCTGCGAGGCCTTCGAGAGCGGCGTACTTGGCGATGTCCTCCTGATGACTGTACATGTCCTGCGTGAAGCACTCGTATTGGGCCATCTGGGTCATCTTGATGAGGTCGCCCTTGCAACCTTCGAGAAGGCCTTGGAAATCCGCCTCCTCAAGCCACTCGTAGTTATCGGGAAGCCACTTGAGCAGGTCGTGGGTGTAGAGGTCCACCGCACCATCGGCGATTTCACTGAAGGCATCTCCGATATTGCCAGTGTAGTCCGTGATTCGGTCGCCGTACTCGCCGAGGTTGAGGCTCGCCTGCAAGTCCTCGATGGAGGTGAATCCCTCTGGCACTGGCGGGTGCTCGAACTCATGCTTTGCCTTGCGCTCCGCCTGCACGCGCTCGACCTCCTCCTTTACCTCATCAAGCTCGTTGTCAAGGGTCTCCGCGATGTCGGAGATTTCAGAGGTCATGAGCTGCATATCGTTCTTGAGCCAGTCGAGGGTCTTGCGGCAGGACTCGTAGGCGCGAATGGCCTGAGACGGCTTCTCGAATCCCATCTCATCGGCGAAGTCGTCGATATGACGGCCATCGACCGCGAGCGCGTCGCTCGCCAGCGCGGCGAACACATCCGTCGCAGTCGGCTGGCCGTGGACATCAGGGTTGGACTGGTACGTGGTGGTGAAGGACTCGATGCCGGGCTTGCTGAACTCGCAGGTGTACTTGCGGTGCTGGGTCGAGAAGTCACCCGGACCCTCGCTGATGATATTGAAGTCGAATTGGGAGAGGAGGTCGGCGACCCCCTGTGCGTCGTTGTAGTTTGGCATGGCGGCTCCTTTCCAAGGCTCTTGCGATTGCCCAATAATATATTATTAAAGAAAAGGGACGGTGCCGAAAGACCGTCCCTTTTCGGTTGATGGTGTTGATTTCTCGGTAAGTGGTTAACTGCCCAAAATCTCCTTTGCCCAAGCGCCGGACTTTATGAGGGCGATGATGAGAAGAAATGTAATGGCAAGGAACTCAAGAAGTATCAGAACTGATGCCGAGGCCAGACTTGCTGTTCCACCGGCCGGAATCGAAATCAGGAATAGAATGGATGCGCCTCCCGTAACACCACTTGCAGTTGTCATTGTACTGAGGGCGAGAGGATAGATAACGAGAAGGAACATCATCACTGCACCGGCGAGGACGGCGGCTGCGAAATTCTTGAGAAATCCGATTCCCATCTGCCGGGTCTCATCGAATCCCAGAAGGGCTATTGGAATGGAGGAGAATGCCGCCATGGCGTAGATTTGCCAAGCACGGGCATAAGCGACGATGAATGCGACCATGTAGGCGACGACTCCTCCGATAACGCTAAGAATAGACGCGCAGAGCGTTAAGAAGCAACCTCCTATCGTAAGTTCATCCCAAGTGGAATCAGGAATGTTCGAAGTGGTAAGTTCACCATTGAAAAATCCTGTATTGCTCTGAGCGGTGCCGATTTCTGGAATGATGTTGTCAACGGCTATCTTGTAAATGGCCTGCATGATGTCGAGCGAATTGACAATGAACCAATGTATGAGCACGTAGACGACTGCGAGAAACACGATGTCTTTTACAGCTGGGAGGGTCGCGGTCGCGTCGATGCGTTGGCTGATTTTCACGAGCTGAACCAACATGAAGAGCGCAAGAATAGATTCCGCGATAGGAATTACAGCTGTCTGATGGATGGTCTTCGTGAGTTCATAGGTGCTAACACCAAGCAGGGAGTCGAATGGTGCCGAGAGCATGTCGGAACTGCCGATTTTCATGGCGATGTCGTTATACAAGTTGAATCCCCAACATGACATGTCGAGGAGCCATTCGCAAACCATATTCTTGAGATTTGTTCCGACTTCCCAAAATGGCGCTGCGTGAACTGGTTGAGGAAATAGCAGCGTGACAGATGCGGCGATTAGAAGGATGATGGCTGGATTGAGCCTAGTAGGGAGCCTTCTTTTGATACGGGTGATTGTCTTGTTTGTATTTTCTTTCATATCTCAATCCTTTCTGCTCCGTCATCAACACTACAACTCGAAGTCATAAGATTTGTCAGAAAGGCTGTATGTGATGGCGATAGAGACCGGGTTCTCAGTGTTAAGGGTGAAGTTGGTGGAGACAACGCCGGTCTCATAATCAATGACCGCAGTCTTCTCCCATGTCGCCTCGGTAGCTGATGGATAATGGACTGCGCACCACGTGCTAAGTTCTTCGATGAGTTTATCGGTGCTATCGTCGAGAAGTGTTGTTATCTCGCTATTCAATCCCTTGATGCTGATGTCTTCGACAGTTTCGACCCTTTCATAAGGGGTATCTTTTTGGGCGAACATGGATGTGCTCTTGATGGTTGAGATGACGGAGGAATCATCTTTGTCGATGTTTCCACTCACATCCTGTACAGCAGACCCTTTTCCATCCGCATAAGTCACGATATGAGTACCTGTGTCTGTGTCAAAGACGATAGTGCGATATGTTCCACCATAACCGTCTCCTGTTTTTTCCATACGAGTGATGGCATAGCTATGGGTGTTGGACTCACCGTTCACAGACTCGGTATACGAATCTCGGGAGAAGCGAAGTGAGTAACGACCACCTCCCGCAGACCATACGGAAGCTGAAAGAGTGTCGATGAAGTTTTTTGTCTCATCATCGTAGTTGCTGATGGCTTCTTTCTGTTCCTTAGATAGAGGGGTGTCGGTATTATCGGAGGCATTTCCCTTGTCTCGTACCTCATCTGTCTGTACGGCTGCTTCCTCCGCACGATGCTTAGCCACGTTGATGGCGCTGACGGCGGAACATCCAATGAACACGATGAGCATGAAGAGTAGGATGATAGCCCCCTTTTGATGCTCTCTGATGAATGTTTTAATGCTCTCCATTTGTATTTTTTCTCCTTTTTTTATCGCCAATCCCAAGGGTAACCGCATACAATCCAACCTCTGCCGTTCTGGGAGACCCACTCAGAAAGAGGTATGGTTCGAATGCCAGAGTTTACGCTGTCCATGACCATACCGTCACCGATGTAAATGCCCACATGGCCGTATGTATTGCCTGCTGCGGTATTTGAACCAAACTGTGCTGACACCAGCATCCCAACCTTTATTTCTGATAAGTCCGTTGTTGCACGTGAGGGATAATAGCTTGCGCCATATCCTTGATGGCCTAGAACACTGTTACCGTTTCCCCATACCTGATAACCAGCGGCGCGATAAACATTGCTGGTCCATGTTGCGCACAAGGAAGCACCAGGCCAGCTGACGCGATTGCACGCATCTACAATGTCCTTCTGCCATTGCTCGGCGCTGACATAATCTTGACCGCCGCCAATTGGACCGGTATTCAATTGGGCGAGAAAGTTTCGGGCGTATTCGAGCCTCTTGTCGAGACGAGACACATCATCATTGTAGCTTTTTCTACTACCCGGTCTTTCATGGCATGCCATGAAAGAATATGTGGCGAGTTCAACATCGTTGGAGGTTTTCATTTCCTCGCCATTTCGATAATAGTCGCTACCGAAACGAGGCTCATATCCATCTTCGAGTTCATAATATGTTTCCGCGAGGGCATCATACCAATCCCCAGCGAAATACCCAGTTCCGAGTTCGCCCGAAAATGACCACTCCATCTGCGCGGATACCGAGTTCCATATCTTGCCGGTATTGGCACACCAGCGAAGGAAGTTGTTCTTGTTGGAGCCGGTAAGCTGTATCAGACCGAACGAATCGGTTCCATATCCGTCATCACCAGACGTTCCCGGATTCATTGATGATTCTTGCTGCATATTTCCAAGAATCGCCGCGATGCCTTCGTTTGAATAACCGTGACCTTTTAGGTATGTGGCGACCTCTGCTGGGACGCCACTCAAGCTACCAATACTTTTCTTTTCCATCTCATCATTAGCGCCACCGCCGAGAATGGCTGCCAACAAAATGAAAATCAGGAGGAACCCGATAAGGAGGAGAACGGCAGGCGAGCTAATGGCAGCAAAGAAACCGCCCTTCGAGCCTGACGCGATGAGGTGGAAACCACTTTTCGCTGCACTGGCTGTTTCTTTAGCCATCTGCACATTATGCGCAGAGGTATAGACGTTCCTCTTGAAGTACCCTGCGGCCTGAGCCTTGCGCTTCGCCTCGACCGTGTTTGCTACCTTCTTCGCGGATTTCTTCTCGGAGAGCTTGCCGAGGCTTTTGTCCGATGATAGGGGGTCCTTGCCGCCGAGGTGCTTTTTCACGCCTTTCGCGACGTGGTAGCCGACCCTCGCTCCGTCATAGACGTTATCCATGCCCTCAAGTTCTGAACCTTGGAGGGTATCGCTCACCGCACCCCTTGCGGCTGCCTTACCGGCACCTTTCACCGCGCCCTTGATGTCGAGGGACCCGGACTTACCGCTGATGCGCCTGCCGATGGCGCGACCGGCGCGGTACGCGCCCTTTCCGCTGTTGTAAAGGTCATCAGCGCCCTCAAGTTCGGAGCCTTCCAGAGCGCTATGGACGGCGGCGTGAACCATGGCGGCGGCGCTGGCCTTTCCGGCCTTGCCTTTTGGGGACGCCCCGCCAGATGCGGAACCGGTCTTGCCGTTCCTTCCATTGGTGACGGCGGCGAGGGCGGCACTGGCGGCACCGCCCGTTGCTGCCTTCTTGCCAACCGAGTAGAGACCGCTCTTCAACGACTTCTCGCTCTTGTCGGCGCGTCCTACTATTCCGGTGTTGACGGCATCCGTCATTTCCGTCTGCAACACGGATTGTGACATGGCTTGTTTTTGGCCGGATGTCGATACGAAATCAGAAGGCTTCATTGACGTTCACCGTCCTTTCCCGGCTTAGATAACTTTGCCGTCCTTCTTCTTGGAGCCGATTTTCAGCTCCTTTGTCTCGTTGGGGTTCGTGCTGAACAAGTCATAGAGCACGTTGCCCGACGGGAACTTGCCGCGAATCGGCACTCGCGCGTTGCCCGCGATGAGCAGGCCGTCACCGGCCTCGGCGGACTCGTCGATGCACTCCTCCTCCTGCTCGGAGAGGTTCAGCAGCTCCACCCAACGCATGCGGTCGAGCGGGGACTGCTTGAGAAGCATGATGAAGTCGGCGTTGAGCACGATGTTCTGCGCGGCCTCGTTGTTGAGCATCGCCACCGCGTTCTGGGTGATGCCCGTCAGCAGCAGGCCGAACTTGCGCCCCTCGTTGGAGAAGCGGGAGAAGTAGTTGAGCACCGTCGGGTAGGCGAAGAGCGACTGCATCTCCTCGACGTAGAGCCACGTGCGGACGTTGCGCTTCGCGTTGAAGTACATGCGGTTTCGCACGGCCTCACAGACGTTGATGAGGGCGAAGACCAGCATGGAGTCCGGCAGGTCCTTCAAATTGAAGTCCACGATGCGGGTGTTGAAATCCACGTTGGACTGGCGGTTGAAGAAGTCCATGGACCCCTTGACGAAGCGCTCGTAACGTAGCGCGATGGTCTGCGCCTGATGCTCGGGCTGCTCAAGGGCGATGTCGTAGAAGTCCTGCAATGTCGGAGGGAGGCCGTCGCCGCGCTCCTCGGCACGCTGGAACGCAAGCTCCACGCAGCGCTGGATAATGGACTGGTCAACCTCGGAGAGGGACTGACCGGACTCGGCTGCGGAGGCACCCGCCTGCGCCAGCATCGCGTCGATTTTGAACGCGATTTGCTCGGTGCGGGGCATGTGCTCCACGGACACCGTGTCGAAGGGGTTCAGGAACGTGTCGGTGCCAACGCCGAAGTGGTAGGTGGTGCCGCCGTAGCGCTCGGCAATGGCCGTGTACTCACCGGCGCGGTCGATGACGTAAATCTCGTCCGTCGGGTTGGAGAAGATGGTGCCGGTCATCTCGGTCTTGGTGAACATACCCTTGCCCGAACCGGTCTTGCCGCAGACGAAGCCCATGGGGCTTGTCAGGCGCTTGCGATTGCACATGACGAGGTTGCGGGAGTGCTTGTTCTGGCCATAGTAGTTTCCACCGGCATCGTCAAGCTCCTGCGTCGCGAAGGGCACGAGGATGGCGACCTGCGCGGTGGTGAACATGCGGCTTATCTCGACGTGGTTGTGGCCGAGGGGCAGCACGGAGTTGAGGCCCCGGCGCTGCCGGTAGTCGTAGGTGTCCACCTCGATGGAGTTCTGGCGGGCGGTTGAGATGATGCGCATGACCTGAGCGTCGAGCTGCTGCTTGCTCTCCGCGTAAGTGTAGATGAGGCCGGTGAAGACGTAGAGGCGCTGGTTCTTGTTCTGCAAGTGGTCAAGAACGTCCTCGGTCTCCTCCTTGGAATACTTGAGTTCCTGCGGCAGGATGGAGAAGTCGTAGCCCTTGTTCACGGCGCTGCGCTGCTCCTCGATTATCTCCTTGTCAATCCACGCGCTGCGGGTGCGGACGAAGTTGATGGCCTTGGACTTGTCCATGGGCTGCACGAACCATGTGACCGCCATGGGGAGCGGCAGGTCAACGATGTCGGCAAGTGCCCGGTCGGAAAGCTCGGAGCCGAACTTCTTCATGACAAGGACCTGACCGTACACGCCGTTGTCCAGCTTGAAGCAGTCGTTGAACATGCCGTCCGGTCGCCAGTCAATTTGCGTCGGGGCGATGCAGTCCTTGGTGGTCTGCACGCGCTTGGCGGAGATGTCCTTCTGGTAGTCGAAGTAGAACGGCTTGTAGGGGTTCAGGAGCGAGTGGATGACAGATAATCGCTGGGTGCCGTTCATCAGGTGGGCCTTGGACCCCATGGAGTTTAGGATGCGGCTGGATTCCGTCTCGATGCGGGAGAGCTGGCGTGCCGCGTCGTCCGCCGTCTCGGCGGTGACCGAGTAGGTCAGGTAGCGGTTGCGACGTATGTTGGACACGCCCTCGCGAACCTTGTCGTTCAGGATGTCGTTGAACACCTGCGCGTCATTGCGGGCGGCGTCGTTTCCCTGACGGGCGACATCGAAGAACTTCCGGTTGCCGACCTCCTCCTTGAGCAGCGGCGTGTTGATGACGCTCATCTGGACCAGCGTGTTCGCGCCGAACTGGTCGTACAGGCGCGTGAGTGCGGAGAACATGGATTTCTGCTGCTCGTCGCGCACGGAGTGATAGCTGGTGTCAGAGAAGGAAATGGAGGAGGAGAACAGACCCTCCTCGACCTCGCAGATGCCGTCTTGGTACATGCGGTTGTAGCCGATGTAGTTCACCACGTCCTTCGCGCCCTCGCGTTTGCGGCGGGCATCCGCCGTCTTCGAGGTTAGTTCCTTGTCGCGGTCCTTGAGCTGGGACTTCACGGACGTGTAGCTCTTGCGGGCCTCTTTCTCGGCCAGCTTCGCCTCCTTCTTGAGGCGTGCTACCTCCCGCTTTGCCTGCCTCTTCTCCTTGCGGGACATCTTCTTGCCAGCAACGGTGGGAGCACCGGCGAAGGAGCCGAGCGCCGCCACATCGACCGAGCCGTTATCGGCGTCCATTGGGCGGTCGTTGCCGAAGCCCTCGCCGGAAGTGTGGACGAAATCTTCGATGTCGAAGCCTGCGTCGGTGTCACGCGATGACATGTCCGGCTCGGGGGGAGTAGGATTCGATTCCCTTGAGGCTGCATTGCTTTCGATAGTGTTTTCCATAGACCCTTCCTTTCTTTACGTTCTTCCCATCGGGTGAAGCGATGAGACCGCTGAGTTGCATAGAGGGAACGTAGAAGATGCGCTCCACACCGAAGTTCGCCTTGAGCCAGAGTGCGGCGAACTGCTCGAAGGGCATGCCCTTCGGACGGATGAAGCCGCAGCACCAGAACGGGAGGCTCACGGCGTAGATGAGCATCATGTTATCGCCGACGTTCCAGCCCAACACGAAGTAGATGTAGAGGCCTGTGAGGACGGAGCAACCGAGCGCACCCGCGATTGAAGCGAGGGTGCGCCCGGTCATCTTGCCCACGACCTTTGGCTGGTACTCGGCGATGTCCTTATGTACCGCTACGGATAGCATATAGGCACCGCCCCTTTCTTAGAGTCCGCCAGCCCAACCGGTGTTGAGCTGACCGAAGTAGATGGCCGCACCCACGACGATGGCACCGCCGACAATCATGGCGATGGCACCGGAGAGCTGGCCGCCGCCGCCCTGCATGCCGTCTTTGATGGTCATGCCGAGGTTGATGAGGCCGAAGACGACGAGCACGCCGCCGAGGAACGTCACGCCCTGCGTGAGCATGTTCACTGCGTTATCGAGCATATTGGTAACTTCCTTTCTGATTTAGTCTATTGAGTGTCGGCATACACGTGGCCTAGAAGCCCGTGAAGCCGTAGATGGCCGCGAACCCGGTCACGGCGGCACCGGCGGCAATCATGGCGATTGCCTTCCTCAGTTCCCCGCCGCCAGCCCTAGCCCCATCTCGAAGGTTGATGCCCAGATAGATGAGGCCGAGGAAGATGACCGTGCAGCCTATGTAGGCGATGGGCTTCGCGGCGAGCCTGACGAGTTCTTCCAATGTCCTTTCACCGTCCTCTCCTTTCTTGCCCGTGAGCCGCATGCGCGGCGCAACGCGATAAGCAGATGCGCCGACGAGTCAACATAGATTATAACCGCTTGCGAAAGTGTCTCGGAAAATCACCGCTTCTCTCCGGTCGCGCTGTCATCATGGTCGTCATACGGTTCGCATCCGCCCTCCAAGTAGCGCTTGAAGTCGAAGGGCTTGTCGTGCAAGCGTTTGGGGTTGCGCTTGTCCACGATGTAGCAGTAGCGCTTGTGGGTGTGCGGGTCGAACTTGTCGTCCATGAGCGGGTTGGTACCCGCGATGAGCAGGATGGCCTTCCTGCGGCTCATCTTGCCGATTTCAGCGGCGTCGATGAGGTCGCGGCCTTGGATTTGCAGGTTCTTGCCAGCGCTTGAGGACTGACCTGTGGATTCGTTGTAGGTCATCTGGTGGATGGTCTGCTTGCCAATCATCTCGGCAATCTCCTTGTTAGTGGAGTTCGACTTGCCGCCGAGGAACAGGGTGGAGTCGCAGCAATCCACGATGGTCTGCGCCTTCTTGTCGTACTTCGATTCGAGCTGGGACATGGATTGCAGGATGATGGTGATGCCGATGTTGCGGGAGCGCGTGACGGCGATGGTCTCCTCAATCTGCGGGATGGTCCCGATGTTCGCGAACTCGTCGAAGATGAAGTGGACGGGAGTCGGCAGCTTGCCGCCGTAGTCGGTGAGTGCTTTGCGGCAGAGCTGGTCGATGCACTGCCACATCATGATGGCGAACAGGAAGGAGAGCGTCTTGTCGGTATCCGAGAGGATGCCGAAGACCGCCACCTTCGCGTCCGGGTCGCCCAGCGTGTCAAGCTCCATCTCATCGTATTCGAGCAGGCTGCGCACACCGGCGGTGGCGATGGGGGCGAGGCGCACGTTGCAGGAGATTATGATGGACTTGAGGGTCTTGCCCGCCGCGACCTTGAAGTTCTTATAGTTCATCAGCGCGAAGTCCTCATCGGGCGACAGACCGCCGCAGTCGGCGGGACGCACGCCGTCGGAGTTGCGCTTGAGGTTGGTCGGCTCCCATGACCAGTCCGAGTCTCCGGTCGCGTTGCCCGTCCCGAAGTTGCGGGAGAGGCCGGAGATTCCCATCGACGGCGCGGGAGCGCCGCCCTCGTTCGGGATGTAGCGCTTGCCCTCCTCGATTTGTAGGAAGAGCAGGTCGAGCGGGGACTTGAAGTTCTCGTCGTTCTCGCGGGCCTCGGCCATGGAGAGCAGCGTGAGTAGGCTCGACAGGTTGTAGTCCTCCGGCGGGAACCAGTCGCGCAGGAGCGCGATGAGCGAGGTGTACAGCATCTTCTCGGAGTTCTCCCAGAAGGGGTCTCCCGCCTTGCCGTCGCCGTTGGTGTTCATGATGTAGCAGTTGACGAACGACAGGATGTCGGTGTCCGTCTTCACGTACTTGAGCGGGTTGTAGTGCATGGACTCATCGAGGTTGATGGTGTTGAACGACTTCACCTTGTACCCGTTGTCCGTGAACAGGAACCCCGCGTCCTTGAGGAGCGTGCCCTTGGGGTCGGTGATGAAATAGCTCGTGTTGAGCTGGCAGATGTTCGGAGTGACATAGTTGAACGTCTTGCCGGAGCCGGAGCCGCCCACGACCAGCACGTTCAGGTTGCGGTCGAGTTCGGGGTTGAACTTGGGGCGGTGCAGGGCGAGGCCGAAGTTCTGGGTGAAGATGAGGTTGTTGTCCTCCGTGGTGAGGTCGCGAAACTGCTTGCCCTCCTTGAGCGTGCCCCAGCGTGCCGAACCGCTCTCCTCACCGGCGCGGAAGTTGCCCACGAAGGCGACGTAGCGCAGCCAGAAGAGCCAGACGAGGACGCACATGGTCAGGCCCGCCAGCATGGCGTTGGGTGACATGTCGATGTGCGCCGGGTTCTCGGCGATGAGCGGCCACATGGCGGCGAAGCCGTCGCCCCAATGCTCGAAGAACTGGCCCCCGAACGAGGCTACGGCCTCCCAATAGCGGTTCCCGAGGTAGAAGCCCACACCTGAGAGCAGGGTGGTCACGAGGGCCGAGGTCGCGACTTTCTTGTTGATTTCAGGGTTTCCCTTGCCTTGAGCCATAAGCGACCCTCCTTCCTAACCCTCGCGTCCCGGCAGGGCACGGGAGAGCGAGACGGCGATGGAGGCGCGGGTGGTCGGTGCGGTGCCCTGTGCGAAGCGCTTGTAGCACCCGAGGCAGAAATCGTCCTCGGGTCGGATGCCGTTGGTGTCGCGGGGGCAGGTGCCGTCATTGCGCTCAAGTGCCGTCGGCTCCCAACTCATGGTGATGCCGTCCGCGCTGATGACGCGCTTGCAGCCCGACTCTATCTCGTAGAACAGGTCCCCGAGGTCTGTGACGGTGGAACCCGATGAGGAGGGACGCGCCGCGTCGAGGAGGGCCTTGAGGTTTCCGACTGTCCGCTGCTCCAATGAGCACCAGTCGCGCAGGTATCCGAGGCAGGCGTAGAGGAGCTGCCTCGCGCTCTTCTTGAAAGCCGCGTCCCCGTCGCACTCATCGCGCAGGACGCTGGCGCTTATCACCGCATCGGCGATGGCCTCGATGTCGCTGTCAGATTCCATGGCCTGCAAGGGGTTCGTCGCAAGGCGCTCCGGCAGATAATCGTTCATATGGGTCATATCAGGCTCCCTTCTAGCGCTCTTGCTGGAACTTGTCGGAGATGTCGCGGTCGGGGTAGTCGTTGGTCTGCGAGAGCTGCTTGCTCGCGGCGCGGCACTCCTTGGCCTGAGAGTTCAGGTCGTACTTCTCGCGGCTACGGTCGGACTGCTCACGCACCATGGAAGGTGAAACCTCGGTGCCGTTCTGCTCGCGCTCGATGCGCAGCGTGTTCACCATAGTATCCATGCCATCATGGGACTCGATGCCTTGATTGATGTCGGGAGTCGAGCCGTTCATGTCGAGGGAACCATCGGTCACCTGCGGTTCACGCGAGTCCTTGACGTTTTCCAACGACGCCCCATGACTTGGACCGTGGTCGAAGAACTCGATTCCCAGTTCCTCCGGTGCATGACCGGGAAAACGCGTCTCGACGGCCTTGATGACGTCCTGCTTGTGCTTCACATCCACAAGGAACCCCATCTTGCCGTCAGGACGGTCATACGTCTCGATGCCGTGCTCTTTAAGGTCGCCGCGCACCGCGTTGCAGATGAGGTTCAGGTCCTTCTGCGGGGGAACGACCTCGTGGGCGGTCTCATTAGCGGTCGGCTCCTTAGGCGTGTTCTTCTCGAACCAGTCGTGAGTCACATCGCACTTGTACCTGTCCCGGAGGGTCTTCGCTCCGACGGCCCAGTCCATCAGACCGTCCTTGTTTGGTCCACGGTCGAGGATTTCACCGTTCTCATCACGACGAGCTTCGTAGAACATCAACTCGCCATTCTTGCCTTCCGTGACACCGATGTCCTCCTTGGCAAGGAGTTCCTTGAAATCATCGAAATCGCGGCACTGTTCGCGGGCGTTGAGCACCTTGTCGCGTATACCCTCGGTGTGGTTATAGGTATCGTTTACGCGGTCATCATATGTCTGCTCGGGAAAATCCGCTGCGCGAGACTCCTGTTCGATTATTCTTGCCTTGACCTGATAGGGTTCACCGACGCTTTCGACAATGAAGTCCTCGCCGGTTGCCTTTCCGACCATATCGGTAAGCTCATCGTGAGTGTAGCCGGAGAAGAACACCTCGGAGTCCATATCGAGGTCAGCGGTGTCCTGTTCTGAGAACGTTCTGACTTCGACTTTATCTGGCGTATCGGTGAAGCGAATCGCCACGGGGATAAGCGTGACATCACGTAGATTAAGCTCTATGCCATCCACATTCGGCAAATCCGGTAGATTTTTGATGGGCTTAAGGCTTTTGAACACATCCTGCGTCACAGGTTTCCCATTTGCAATCAACTCGGAGATTTCCCCGCATTTGAGATTGGTCATGACCTCGGAGAATTGCACGGTGCATTCCCGCACCTTTTGAAGGTCATCTTTGGCAAACTGGACATACCCATTGCCATTGTCATCGGTCATCGCTGCGGCATAAGTGCCGTTCTCGCGCACAACCTGTGCGAAATAGGCCGCATCGGTCGAGTTTCCAAATGGCATGCAGATATGCTCGCGAGAAGCCATGACCTCGGCCTTTATCGCGGCCTCTTCTTTCGACATGCCTTCTTCTTCGAGCTTCGCCTGTTGCCAATCGCGGATGGCTGACTTGAAATACTCATTTAGGATTAGGCCAATCGCTTTTTCACTGTATCTAGTGATGTTGCGAAGAAGCATATCGCCTACATCGTCTCCAAAATCTTGCGCCATGGTCATCTTCCTTTCTACTTGTTGTGGACGCAGTGGGGAAGCGGATGGCCCGTAACCCCATATGCCGCATTATATCCGAGCACCCTATCTGTGCCCCGCATCCCTTACACGCAGACCGTTGGACGAGTTGCCAACAAGAGGGTGAAGCTGGGGCAGATGATGCGTATCGGATGTCGTCAGTCGCCATTTGTGATAATCAATGGCAAATGGCGCTCAAATCTTTCCAGTCCCGTGTGATGTCTGGATGTAAAGTATCTCTACAATTTCTACATATATGTTCTTCTGAAAAGCTATTTTCTCGGCAAACTGCATGGTCGTATCGTGTTCCTTGTAGAAAGGAGGAATCACGATGATTTCAGAAGAAGAGAAGATGGCAGCCGTCAAGATGTTTTGCGCCTATTGCAAGAGGACGCTTCGAAACGCGAGGACGGACATCATTCGCAAGCAGGCGCGTGAGGCGCGATGGGAGACCGTGTTCTCCGACATGCACGAGAGCGAGCTGAACAGGCTGGCCTCACCCGATGACCTCATATCGGAGGAGGTCGTGTTCGAGGTGGTCGGTCGGGAGGTCGTGGTGATGGATACCGTTCTCGCCGAGGCCATCCATGGCCTCTCCAAAGGCGACCAAGCCATCGTCCTGCTCTACTACTTCGCAGAGTGGACGGACAGGCGCATCGCCGAGGAGCTTGGGTGCCCTCGCTCCACGGTCCAATTCAGGCGCTCGAAGGCGCTCCTCGCGCTGAGGGCGCGTTTAGAGGAGGTGATTGGCGATGATGAGCTATGAGGTAATGGTCGCGGCGGTCTCAGGCGACCCCGTTGCCATGCAGAAGGTCCTCGCCTATTTCGACGGCTATATGGACCAGCTCTGCACGCACGCCTTCCTCGATGAGTTTGGGCGCGTCGAGTACGGGGTCGATACCCTGAGAAAGACGCAGCTCCAAGGAAAGCTGCTCGCCGCGATGCTGCGGTTCGAGCCGTGATGAGGAGGTGGGCGCATGGGTGCGAAGGACATACCCGTATGGGAGAAGTACACGCTCACCATCGAGGAGGCGGCCCGGTACTTCCGCATAGGCGAGGGCAAGTTGCGCCGCCTTGCCTCGGAGATGCCGCCGCCTGACTGGGTGGTGATGAACGGCAACCGCGTTCAGGTCAAACGCAAGGCGTTCGAGCGGTTCATCGACGCGACGGACGTGATTTAGATGATGAAAAAGAGCCTTGGTTATGCTATAATAGCAGTAGCATACCAAGGCTCTTTCCATATGGAAGGAGCGATATATGGATGTCACAGAAAAGACGAGACAACAAGAATAGGATACTGAACACCGGCGAGAGCCAGAAGGCCAACGGCCTCTATGTCTTCAAATACACGGACGGGGACGGAAAGCCGAAGTTCATCTACTCATGGAGACTGGTGGAGACCGACAGGCTCCCTGCCGGTAAGAGGCCGTGCAGGCCGCTGCGCGAGAGGGAGCGCGAGATACGCCGTGACCTTGAGGACGGGATAGACCCCATCGGCAAGAAGATGACGGTCAGCCAGCTCTACGCGAAGTTCACGAGATGCCGCCTCGACGTGCGCGAGGGGACGGAGAGGTCGAGGGCGCAGCTCAAGCGATTGCTCTTCGAGGATGCGATAGGCTCGCGGGAGATAGGCGGCGTGAAGCCGTCAGACGCGAAGGAATGGGCGCAGCGCATGAAGTCCAAGGGCTTCGCCTACTCCACCATCTCCAACCACAAGCGGTCGCTCAAGGCGGCGTTCTACTTGGCGATAGCCGATGACTGCATACGCAAGAACCCGTTCGATTTCAAGCTCGCGACCGTCATCAAGAGGGACGTGACGGAGAGGGAGCCGCTGAGCCGGGAGCAGGTGGACGCGCTGCTCGGTTTCATGCGGTCGGACGCCGTCTATCACAGGTACATCGACGAGGTGGTCATCCTCCTCGGGACTGGGCTGCGCATATCGGAGATGTGCGGGCTGACCGAGGCGGACATCGACCTGACGAACAGGGTGATTTTCGTGGACCACCAGCTCGCTCGCGCGGTCGGCGGGGGATACCGGGTCGATGAGCCTAAGACGGAGAGCGGCAGGCGCTACATCTACATGACCGACGAGGTGATGGCCGCGTTCGAGCATGTCATGGCATCGAGGCCGAAGGCGAAGCCCCTGAACGTCGATGGGCGAACGGGCTTCATCTTCCTCAACAGGGACGGGCTGCCGAGGGTCGGCGGCGATTACGACCGGGTGTTCAGGGGGCTGAGAGGCAAGTACGCGAAGAAGGGAAAGATGGAGCTTCCCGATGGCATGACACCGCATACGCTGCGTCACACGTTCTGCACGGAGATGGCGAAGGCCGGGATGAACCCGAAGGCGCTGCAATACATCATGGGCCATAAGGACATCAAGATGACGCTCGGGTACTACGCCCATATGGACGGCTGCACGGCTGCGGAGGAGATGCGACGCGTCGCGGCGTAGTAAAAACGCGTTTTACTACTCGTTTTACTACTCACGGCCATCAAGATGCGCCGGGATTCGCCAAGATACGGGAACTTCCCCAAAAGGCGAAAAAGCCGGGAAAGCCCTTGGAATCGGGCTTCACCGGCTTTCGGGAAGTTATGGGAACATGCTGGAAAATGTCGCGTTGATTTATATGCAGAAAATATGTGATAATGATTTGCAAAAAAGTCAGTTGCAGGAACAGAAGCTTTGTATAGACGATAAAATAGAAAAATTAAAAAGTCAAAAAAAAGAAATAGATATAAAGATGGAACATTTAAAAGAAGGATATCAAAACTTTGAAAAATATAATGTTGCAGTTCCGGAGGACAGTGTGTTAAATGAATTCGACTTGTGTAAATTGAACGATGTATTGGATCGGGTAAGATATGCAGAATTTTGGCTGGCAGTACATTATTATGAGAGTCGTTGGTTGAAGGAAGATAATCCGGTCAGTGAGAAGCAAAAAGGAAAAACATTTAAAAATATACTGGATGATATGTATCATCGGATTGCTATGATATCACCGTGTATGGTTATGACATTTTTTATGCTTCCAAAACAGTTTTGGGCATATGACGGAAATGATAAAAAGAACTATTTTATGTGTAACTATATAGATTTATTAGTCGTAGATGAAGCGGGACAGACATCTCCGGAGATTGCTGCCGCATCGTTTTCCTTAGCTAAAAAAGCAGTTATTGTAGGGGATGAAGAACAAATACCGCCCGTATGGGGAACTGCAAGAGCTCTTGATATTGCAATGGCAATCAGTAATGGTGTAATTGCAAATAAAGGTGAATACGGTATGCTTGAAGAAAATGGTTTAAATTGTTCTCAATCCAGTATTATGAAAATGGCTGCACTATCCTGTGAATTTAATAAATATAAAAGAGGGCTATTTTTAAGTGAACATCGCCGGTGTTATAATGAAATAATTACATATTGTAACAAACTGGTATATGAGGGGAAATTGGAACCTAAGAGGGGTTCCTTTTATGCAGCTGAGTACAATGAATTAAGAGGGCTTCTTCCGGTAATGGGATTCAGACAGGTTACCACCGCAAAATCAGAGAAATACGGAGGAAGCAGACGAAACAGAGAAGAAGCTGAGGCTATTATAATGTGGCTGCAGAAAAAATATGAAAAAATTTTATTATGCTACAGCGACAAAGATGGCATTGAGGAGAGAGGAGTATTGGGGATTATCACGCCTTTTAAGAGCCAAAGTTTTTTGATAAAGAATCTTATAAAACGTAGACTTCCGGAGTATTCAAAGTTTATTGATGTTGGAACTGTACATACGTTTCAAGGGGCGGAGCGAAAAGTCATTTTGTTTTCCAGTGTGTATGGAAGTGAAGATGGGTGTTATTTTATTAACAGAGCACCGGATCTTATGAATGTTGCGGTGTCTCGGGCAAAAGATTCGTTTTTGGTTTTTGGAGATAAAGAGTGCCTTACAGGAGGGGAAAAAACTGCGGCAGGATTGTTGAAAAAAATGGTGTTTGTGGAAGGGGAGGAACTATGTTAAGGAATATGATTAACAACATAAAGAAGTCTGTATGTAAAGCAAATGAGGACTTTATATTTGGTACGGATTTTGCGGACAAAATGGGATGGAATGAATTAGATGATATTAGACGAACAAATGGAATTTGTGATTTTTTTTAAGTTGGGACTATAAAGAAGATGAAAGAGATCGGAAATACAGAAAGGTAGAACAATGGCATTTTTAAAATTTATAGATAAAAAAGGTGCGGATTCTTTTATATCAGGAATAGTACAATTTGGACGGCTAAAAGAATATTTGTATATTGAAAAGAAAAAATGTGTTGGAAAAAATGATGAGATGGAAGGTAAATATTATACGACAAAATATCAGACGCCACAAGGAAAAGGGGTTAATTTTACGATTGATGCTAATAAACAGAAAAGGAATTTTGCCTTATGTTTATATCATTTAAATAACAAATATAGTACATCGAGAATAGAGGAGATGTTTGAATTTGGAGAGTATGTTGTAAAAATAGAGGATGAATTAGAATTTGATAAAAGAATAAAAAATGGGGCAAAAGAAAATAAATATCAGCTCTATAGCAGAGACGTTTTATATTATCGAGATGAGAGCATTAAAGATGAAATGAAAATTATGGATTTGATGACAAATAGTCTGGATGATTTGTCATTTATAAAGAGAAAGGAAATTTTCTCGTATCAAAATGAATATAGATATTTAATTGTAGATGAATTAGAAGAAAGAAAAAATATTAGATTTGAGATAGGAGATTTAAAAGACTTAGCAACTATTATGAGTAAATCTGAATTCTTGAAAACTTTATAAATGGGTGATTTCCTGCCTAAATTTGTAATCATTATGATTATAAAATAGGAAACGATAAAGAAATAGTGAGCGTGGTCCTGCTTAGTGGACGATTCAAAATGAGTAGAGATAAATACAAAATCTATTGCAGTCTATTACGCAAGATATGATAAAGAATAAAGATTGATGCATAGTCGATTGATTTCAAGATTAGGATTAATCGGTTATAGTTATGCACTAATGTTCAGAGGAGAGTTTTTTAGAGATGTGCTATATAAGAATATTTGAATTATGCGATAGATTATTATTAAATAATAAAATAGAGAGAAAAAGATGCAAGCGATGTCCTGCATCTTTTTTACAAAGAAAATATGTATGTCAAAGGGAATGTATGTTCGATATATTCTTGATTTATATCGGCAATTATGATAGCATGTTACCATGATAATAGTAGTGATGGGGAAAAGTACACAAAGTTATGTACGGATTTTTGGGTTGATATTAGACATAGTAAGAGAAAATTTCACTATGGAACATTTTGGATTAGTATCGGAATACGCCCTTACCGGCGATCAGCCGCAAGCTATTTGTTTTGCTCATTAATAAGGCAATTTTTATTACAGCAACTATAGAGAAAGAGAATAAGTTTAATTGTAAAGGAATTGAATTTGAAATCGAAATTCGAAATAAAGTAAAGGAGAAATTATGGATCATTTTGAATTAGTATCAGAATATGCTCCGACCGGCGACCAGCCGCAGGCCATCGACCAGCTTGTAAAAGGCTTTCAAGAAGGAAACCAATGCCAGACTTTACTGGGAGTTACAGGCTCTGGCAAGACGTTCACAATGGCAAACGTCATACAACAATTAAATAAACCAACACTCATAATCGCACACAACAAAACGCTGGCTGCGCAGCTATATGGAGAATTCAAAGAATTCTTCCCGAATAATGCGGTAGAATACTTTGTATCCTACTACGACTATTACCAGCCGGAAGCTTATGTTCCGTCCTCGGACACATACATTGCCAAAGACTCTTCCATCAATGATGAGATTGACAAGCTTCGCTTATCTGCCACAATGGCATTGACGGAACGGCGGGACGTGATCATAGTTGCCAGTGTATCGTGTATTTATGGTTTGGGAAGTCCTGTAGATTATCAGAATATGGTGATTTCTTTACGCCCGGGCATGACAAAAGACAGAGACGAGGTTATGGCAAAATTGATAGAAATCCAGTATGACCGTAATGACATGGATTTTCACCGCGGAACTTTCCGTGTTCGCGGCGATGTGGTGGAGATCATACCGGCGTATGAGAGCGATGTGGCGATTCGTATCGAATTTTTCGGAGATGAAGTTGAGCGGATTACGGAAATTGATATTTTGACAGGAGAGGTCAAAGACGAATTGTCACATGTGGCGATTTTCCCGGCGTCACATTATGTGGTGGATAAAGAAAACATAAAGCGTGCTGTAAATGATATAGAAAAAGAACTGGATGAGCGTGTGAAGGAGTTTAAACATGCAGATAAACTTTTGGAAGCGCAGAGAATTGCAGAGAGAACAAATTTTGATATTGAAATGTTGAAAGAAACCGGATTTTGTTCCGGAATCGAAAACTATTCGCGGCACTTGGCAGGACTTAGTCCCGGGCAGGCGCCATATACATTGATAGATTATTTCCCGGATGATTTTATTATTATGATTGATGAATCGCATAAAACCATTCCTCAGATCGGAGGTATGTATCACGGAGATCAATCAAGAAAATCTACCTTGGTAGATTATGGATTTCGTCTTCCGTCTGCGAAGGATAACCGTCCGCTGAACTTTGAAGAATTTGAGAGCAAGATCAACCAGGCGTTATTTGTATCTGCAACACCGGGAGTATATGAAGAAGAACATGAGCTTCTCCGTGTGGAACAGGTGATTCGTCCGACCGGACTGCTCGATCCGGAAGTTGTCGTGCGTCCTGTAGAAGGTCAGATAGACGATCTGATCGGGGAAATAAACAAAGAAATTTCCCAAAAGAATAAAGTTCTCGTAACAACTCTGACAAAGCGGATGGCAGAAGATTTGACGGATTATATGCGTGAGGTGGGAATTCGTGTGAAATATTTGCATTCGGATGTGGATACACTGGAACGTACAGAGATTATTCGTGATATGCGTTTAGATGTATTTGATGTGCTTGTGGGAATCAATCTTTTGCGAGAAGGTCTGGATATTCCGGAAATTACGCTTGTAGCGATATTGGATGCGGATAAGGAAGGATTTTTGCGTTCGGAAACGTCATTGATACAGACAATAGGACGTGCGGCGCGTAATGCACAAGGGCATGTTATTATGTATGCGGATAAGATAACGGAATCTATGCAGCTGGCGATCGATGAAACAAAACGGCGTCGTGAGATTCAGATGAAATATAATGAAGAGCATGGTATCACACCAAAGACGATTCAAAAATCAGTACGCGACCTGATCAGTATTTCTAAAAAAGTTGCGGCAGAGGAGCTGAAACTGGAAAAAGATCCGGAATCTATGAGCGTAAAAGAACTTAAAAAGCTGATTGCCGATCTTACAAAACAGATGAAGAAAGCGGCGGCAGAACTGAATTTTGAAAGCGCGGCAGAATTGCGGGATAAGTTGACAGAATTGAAAAAAATGTTGAATGAAATAGAAGGATAAAATACAAAATAAAATATGACTACAGGGAGGAAAAAGACGGATTATGAGTACGAAAATGGATGTTCGGAAATATATCAAAATAAGGGGAGCGAATGAGAATAATCTTAAAAATATAGATGTGGACATTCCCCGGAACGAACTTGTTGTACTTACAGGATTGAGCGGTTCGGGCAAATCTTCCCTCGCGTTTGATACGATTTATGCAGAAGGGCAGAGAAGATATATGGAATCATTATCTTCCTATGCAAGACAGTTTTTGGGGCAAATGGAGAAACCGGATGTGGAAAGCATAGAGGGACTGTCGCCTGCAATTTCCATTGATCAAAAGTCGACAAATCACAATCCGAGATCTACGGTCGGAACAGTGACTGAAATTTATGATTATTTCAGACTTTTATATGCAAGAGTCGGAATTCCTCATTGTCCTAAATGTGGAAAAGCAATTTCAAAGCAAACAGTCGATCAGATGGTTGATCGAATTATGTCAATGCCGGAAGGAACGAAAATCCAGCTTCTTGCTCCGGTCGTAAGAGGCCGGAAAGGAACACATGCAAAATTATTGGAAAAAGCAAAGAAAAGCGGATATGTGCGTGTACGTGTAGACGGAAATATGTACGAATTGACGGAAGAGATTATTCTTGACAAGAACTTGAAACATAATATTGAGATTATTGTTGACCGATTGATCGTAAAACAGGGGATTGAGAAGAGGTTAACAGATTCTGTGGAAAGTGTTCTGCATTTATCGGAAGGTTTGCTCAGTGTAGATGTGATCGGCGGGGAGATGTTGAATTTCAGTCAGAGCTTTTCCTGTCCGGATTGTGGGATCAGTATCGAAGAGATCGAACCAAGAAGTTTTTCATTTAATAATCCCTTTGGGGCATGTCCGACATGTTATGGATTAGGATATAAGATGGAGTTTTCAGAGGATTTGATGATTCCGGATCCGTCATTGCCGATTAATGAAGGTGCAATAGCGGTATTAGGGTGGCAGTCTTGTACAGACAAATCAAGTTTTACTCATGCGATACTTCAGGCGCTGTGCAGAGAGTATCAATTTGATCTGGACACACCGTTTGAAAAATATCCGAAGAAGATTCATGATATTATTCTTCATGGCACAAACGGGAAAGAGGTGAAAGTATTTTATAAAGGCCAGAGAGGCGAAGGCGTTTATGATGTTGCGTTTGAAGGGTTGATTAAAAACGTAGAGCGCAGATATAAAGAAACCGGTTCGGAGACGATGAAAGCCGAATATGAGACATTTATGAACATAACTCCGTGTTCGGCATGCCACGGGCAACGTCTGAAACCGGGAGCTTTGGCGGTAACCGTCGGAGAAAAAAATATTGCAGAAGTAACGTCGATGTCTATCGGAAAATTGCAAAATTTTCTTGAAGAGCTTGTATTAGGAGAAACACAGATGCTCATCGGAGGGCAGATTTTGAAAGAAATCAGAGCTCGGATCAAATTTCTTATGGATGTGGGACTTGATTACTTGACGTTGGCCCGCGCTACCGGAACACTTTCAGGCGGTGAGGCGCAGAGAATACGTCTGGCAACGCAGATCGGATCGGGTCTTGTGGGAGTAGCATATATTTTGGATGAGCCAAGTATAGGACTTCATCAGCGGGATAATGACAAGCTTCTTGCAACATTAAAGCATCTTCGTGATCTGGGAAATACGCTGATAGTCGTAGAGCATGACGAAGATACAATGATGGAGGCGGATTATATTGTAGATATAGGACCGGGAGCGGGAGAACACGGAGGCGAGGTTGTTGCCGTCGGAAATGCGAAAGAGATCATGAAAAATGAAAATTCGATTACAGGCGCATACTTATCGGGAAGGATCAAAATTCCGGTTCCGCAAGAGCGCAGACAGCCTAAGGGATGGTTGAAGGTGGTCGGCGCCCGGGAAAACAACTTGAAAAATATCGATGTGTCATTTCCTCTTGGAGTTATGACTTGTGTTACCGGAGTTTCAGGTTCGGGAAAAAGCTCTCTTGTAAATGAAATTTTGTATAAAAGGCTTGCACGTGATTTGAATCGCGCGAGAACAATTCCGGGAAAACATAAAAAAATAGAAGGGTTAGATCAGGTAGATAAGGTGATTGATATCGATCAGTCGCCGATCGGGCGAACCCCAAGGTCAAATCCGGCAACCTATACAGGTGTGTTTGATCTGATAAGAGATTTGTTTGCGGCAACTCCGGATGCAAAAGCGCGCGGATATAAGAAAGGGCGGTTTAGTTTTAATGTGAAAGGCGGACGCTGCGAGGCGTGCTCGGGAGACGGCATTCTTAAAATCGAAATGCATTTTTTGCCTGATGTATATGTTCCGTGTGAAGTTTGCGGGGGAAAGCGATATAATCGAGAGACTTTGGAAGTAAAATATAAAGGGAAAACGATTTATGATATTCTCAACATGACAGTGGAAGAGGCGTTGGAATTTTTTGCTCATGTTCCGAGTATCAGGCGCAAGATAGAGACATTGAACGATGTAGGTCTTTCTTATATCCGTCTCGGACAGCCTTCTACAGAATTGTCCGGAGGTGAAGCACAGCGCATTAAGCTGGCAACGGAACTTAGTAAACGGAGTACAGGAAAAACTGTGTATATTTTGGATGAGCCGACGACAGGACTTCATTTTGCGGATGTGCATAAATTGACGGAGATCTTGCGGCGTCTGACAGATGACGGAAATACGGTTATTGTAATCGAACACAATCTGGATGTTATAAAAACAGCAGATTACATTATTGATATCGGTCCGGAAGGCGGAGAACGCGGTGGTACGGTCGTTGCACACGGAACACCGGAAGATGTGGCAGAGAATGAAAATTCCTATACAGGGAAGTATATAAAGAAGATGCTGTAGAAAACACTGTAGTTATAAAAAATAACAGTTCAGTCTGCGCCATTCATAAAATCACGCTGTGTGCTTATTGTGGCCGGCGCCACTGTTTCGCTCATAAATGTGCGCTTGTCGCATACAGATGTCCGTTAGCGAAAACATGAGAGCATGTTTTGTGCTTTCCGTACACTGTAGGGCTGAACTGTTACAATAAAAATTATAAAAAAGTTGTAAAAAGTATCATGTAATTAAAAAAAAGGGTTTTCATTTTTTGTTGAGTCGATTATACTAAAGAATGCAGATTGGATGCAGGGGTATCATCCGGTCTGGAAATATGTGAATGATAAGACCTGTTTGGGGAGAGATACAGACATTTTCGTTTTTGAGGAGATGTCAGCGGGAAAAGAGTATAAAGATTTAGAAGGGAGAATGGAATATGTCGGTAGATATCGGAATAGATCTGGGAACAGCCAGTGTGCTTGTCTATGTCCGCGGCAAAGGAGTCGTTTTGAAAGAACCATCAGTTGTCGCGTTTGACAGAGATACGAATGTAATCAAAGCGATCGGGGAAGAAGCGAGACTGATGCTCGGAAGGACGCCTGGGAATATCGTTGCGGTTCGTCCTCTCAGGCAGGGCGTGATTTCGGATTATACAGTGACAGAAAAGATGATCAAATATTTTGTCCGAAAGTCGCTTGGTAAGAGAACATTCAAAAAACCGCGTATTAGTATCTGTGTGCCCAGTGGTGTCACAGAAGTGGAAAAGAAAGCGGTAGAAGAGGCTACTTATGCGGCAGGTGCGCGGGAAGTGCACTTGATTGAAGAGCCTGTAGCGGCCGCGATTGGCGCGGGAATTGATATTGCAAAGCCATGTGGGAATATGATTGTAGATATCGGCGGAGGTACTGCGGATATTGCGGTAATCTCACTGGGCGGCACTGTTGTGAATACATCGATTAAGGTGGCGGGAGATGATTTTGATGAGGCAATCGTCCGTTATATGCGTAAAAAACATAATCTTCTGATCGGTGAAAGAACGGCGGAAGATATAAAGATAAAGATAGGAACAACATATCCTCTTGTAGAGGAAGAGACTATGGAGGTTAGGGGAAGAAACCTTGTAACAGGATTACCGAAAACTGTTACGGTAACTTCTTCGGAGACAGAGGAGGCTTTGAGGGAAGCCACCGGGCAGATTGTTGAAGCTGTGATAGCGGTATTGGAGCAGACTCCGCCGGAGTTGTCGGCAGATATACTTGACCGTGGAATCGTTTTGACAGGCGGAGGTTCTATGCTTCGCGGATTAGAGGAATTGATCGAGGAGAGGACAGGCATTAACACGATGACAGCGGAAGATCCGATGAAAGTTGTTGCGATCGGAACAGGACAATTTGTTGAATTTATGAGCGGACGGGGCGAAGTCTGACGTGAAGAGCTGATTTGGCAAAGAGAGAGAAGGAGCAGGGATGTGAGCAATACGGCACATCCCTGTTATAATGTGGATATAAAGCGAAATATTGTGGAAAACAATAACGGAAAGAGGAAAGATCTGTGGAAAAAGTTACGGGATATGTAGGTCACATTGTGTTTCGGAATGCAGAAAACGGATATACAGTGTTTCATTTGGAAAATGATGACGGAGAAGTGACCTGTGTGGGGAATTTTAATTACATTACAGAAGGGGAACTGTTGGAAATAACGGGGGAGTATGTGACTCATAGTGTGTATGGAAATCAGTTGAAGGTAATGTCTCACGTTGTGAAAGAACCGGAAGATCTCGTATCCATAGAACGGTATCTTGGATCGGGAGCCGTTAAAGGAATCGGGGCGGCTCTGGCGGGACGTATTGTCAGGAAGTTTAAAGAAGATACTTTTCGTATCATAGAAGAAGAACCGGAGCGTCTTGCCGAAATCAAAGGAATCAGCGAGCGTAAAGCAAGAGAGATTTCATCACAGTTAGAAGATAAAAAGGATTTGCGAAAGGCAATGATCTATCTTCAAAAGTATGGAATTTCTGCGAAATTGGCAGCAAAGATATATAATCATTATGGTATGCGTGTATACAAAGTGATGGAAGAAAATCCGTATGAACTTGCGGATAATATTGAGGGGATCGGATTTCGTACCGCAGATGAGATTGCGGCACGCATCGGAATCCATACAGATTCCGATTACCGGATTAAAAGCGGACTGTTTTATACATTGCAGCAGGCAGTAGGAGAAGGGCATATCTATCTTCCTCAGGAGGAACTTTTACGTCGTGCAAGAACGCTTTTGGAAGTGGAGATTGACGATATAGAAAAGCATGTGATGGATCTGTGCATTGAGAAAAAAGTGGTTATGAAAGAATGTGTCAATGAAAACAAAAATGAAAATGAAATCAGGATTTACCCGGCACATTATTATTATATGGAATTGAATACGGCGAAAATGCTTCATGATTTGAATATAAATTGTGATATGCCGGAGGAAATGATGGAAAGACGGCTCTGTAAAGTGGAGCGGGCAGAAGAGATCAAATTGGATCCTAAGCAGCATACAGCGGTGATTGAGTCGATCAAACACGGTTTGCTTGTGTTGACCGGAGGACCGGGAACGGGAAAAACAACGACAATTAATACAATGATCCGTTTTTTTGAGAGCGAAGGGATGAGCATTCTTTTAGCAGCGCCAACCGGAAGGGCGACAAAGAGAATGACAGAAGCTACCGGATATGAGGCGCAGACGATCCATCGTCTTTTGGAAGTGAATGTAAATCCCGAAGAAGCGGAAAATTCGGGAGGATTTTTAAGAAATCGGCAGAATCCCCTTGAAGCGGATGTGATTATTATTGATGAAATGTCTATGGTTGATCTGACATTGATGCATGCGCTTTTGTCTGCAGTTATACCGGGGACAAGACTGATACTTGTAGGAGACGTAGACCAACTTCCGTCTGTGGGACCGGGAAGCGTATTGAAAGATATCATTGCATCGCATCGGTTTCCTGTTGTGACACTGACTCGTATTTTTCGTCAGGCAGGAGAAAGTGATATTATAGTAAATGCACATAAAATCAATGCAGGAGAGCCGGTTATTCCCGATAATAAGAGCAGAGATTTTTTCTTCTTACGAAGACAGGATGCAGATACGATCATAGGTATTGTGATCATGCTTATCCAGAAAAAGCTTCCGAAGTATGTAGGGGCAGATCAAAACGAGATCCAAGTTATGACGCCGACGAGAAAAGGACTTCTTGGGGTAGAACGTTTAAATGAAATCCTTCAGAAATACTTGAATCCGGAAGAACCGAAAAAGGCGCAGCGTGAGATTAACGGCAGGCTGTTCAGAGAAGGCGATAAAGTAATGCAGATTAAAAATAATTATCAAATCGAGTGGGAAGTATCTACAAAATTCGGTCTGACGGTAGACAAAGGAACCGGTGTGTTTAACGGAGATATGGGAGTGATTACAGAGATTAACGAGTATACGGAAACGATAGAGGTAGAATTTGACGAATCTCGAAAAGTAAAATATGGGTTTGATATGACAGAAGAACTGGAACTGGCATATGCAATTACCGTACATAAGTCACAGGGGAGCGAATATCCGGCAGTTATCATTCCTCTTTTGCCGGGCCCGAAGCTTCTTTATAACCGGAATCTGTTGTATACTGCGGTGACAAGGGCAAAAAAATGTTTGACGATTGTAGGGAGTGAGGCAGTATTTCAGGAAATGATACAAAACAAAAACGAACAGGCGCGGTATACAAGTTTGGCGGAACGTATACAAGAATTTTAAATCTGCTATATCCGAAAGTATGCCCTTTCTGCGGGGAAATTTCGCCGGAAGGGGTTTGCGCGGAGTGTAAAAAGAAGATTATATACGTCAGACAGCCAAGATGTATGAGATGTGGGAAGCCGATAAAAGATGAATATAAAGAATATTGTTCGGATTGTGCAAAAAGAACATCGCATATTACCCAGGGGCGAAGTTTGTGGCTTCATAAAGAACCGGTATCAACGGCGATATATAAATTCAAATATAATAATAAGCGCAGTTGGGGAGAATTGTTTGCGGCAGAAATGGCACAAGCTTATAAAGATCAAGTTATAAAATGGGGAATTGAGGAAATTATCCCCATTCCTCTGCACAAATCTCGAAAGAGAAAAAGAGGGTATAATCAGGCGGAGATTATAGCAAAATGTTTGTCGGAAAAGACAGGAGTGTCTCTAGTGTCAGATGCTTTGTTTCGAGTGAAAAAAACGACGGCGCAGAAAAAGTTGGACAGGCAGGAACGAATGGGAAATCTAAGGGATGCATTTGCTTTGTCAGAAAGATGGAAACCTGTGGCGAATGTGCTTCTGATCGACGATATTTATACAACGGGAGCGACAGTAGAGCAGGCAGCAAAAATATTAAAAAAGGCAGGGGCGCAAAATGTGTACTTTTTGACTATAAGCATTGGACAAGGTATTTAAATATATGATATAATAATCATACATATGTAATTATTTACCGTATTTGGAATATAGTATATGGATTTCGGAAAATACATAGGAGGACGGGAAGACGTCATGTTAGATAAGAGGAAAATACGTTTGATGACTCGGGCTGCTATTTATGAAAAAAACTATGGAGAAGAAGATTTTAAGATCAGCAGCTATTATAAGAAAGATTATTCGAGTTTAAATACATGGGTCACGCTTATTTGGATCACAGTCGGTTATGGATTGGCGGTTGCAGTGCTGTTTCTCGGTTGGGGAGAGGCTGCGATGGAAGGCATCACGCTTGCAAAGTTATTTGTTTTTGCCGCGGTGGCGATAGGCGCTTATGTGTCGCTGCTGATAGCATATGGAATCGGTGCGGGAAGCTTTTATAAAAATAAGCATATCAAGGCAAAACAGAGAGTGAAAAAGTATCTGAGAGACCTTTCCAGAATCGAGAAGATCAACAATAAGAAGGAGATAAATTAATCATGAGTACATTGCTTGTTTGGAGAGAAAAGCTGCAGAGAATATATGCGTTATATTCAATTTATATTCAAAAAGGGCTGCAGTTTGTGACAGGGCTGGTTTTGTTTTGGGTTATCAACTCTAACATAGGTTTTATGAAGCCGGCATCTTCAGTTTTTTGCACATTGGGATTGGCAGTGATCTGTACATTTCTTCCGATGACAATTACCGTTTTAGCGGCGACAGCATTGATACTCGCACATTTTTATGCGTTGTCGCTTCCGATTGCGCTTGTGGCGCTCGTCATTTTTATTTTAATGTATATTTTCTATTTTCGTTTTACCCCGAAAAAAGCATGGCTTGTGTTGATTTCGGGACTTGCGTTTAGTTTGAAAATCCCGTTTGTAATCCCGATTGCATTCGGTCTGCTTGGATCGCCGGTGTGGATTGTTCCTGCATCATGCGGAATTATCACCTATTATATGACAGATTATGTGAAAGTATCCGCGGCAGCGCTAAAGGAGGCAGATGCATCCGGTATAGCGGCTAATTTGATGAGTTTTACAAAGCAAGTGCTTGCAAGTAAAGAAATGTGGCTTATGGTCATGGCAGTGACGATAGGAATTCTTGTTGTGAATTTTGTCCGTACAAGAGGTGTGGATCATTCTTGGAAAATTGCGTCGGCAGCGGGAGCGGCAGTAACGGTTGTTGTTTCAGCGGCAGGTAATATTGTATTAAGTACAAATATATCTTATATAGAAATTATATTGAGCGCGGTTCTTGGCGCGGTGACAGGACTTGTGCTGGAACTTCTTTTCTTTTCCGTAGATTATTCTCGTACGGAGAATATCCAGTTTGAGGATGATGAATACTATTATTATGTAAAAGCCGTTCCTAAAGTCGGAGTAGCCGTTCCGGAAAAGAAGGTAAAACGGATTACTGAAAACCAGCCTCAGGAAACGACGGTGATCAGAGAAGATGCGGATTTGAACAATATAAATACAGAGAATGATGCGGATGATATTCTTTTGACAAGAAGTTTGAGTAAAGAACTCGGTTTGGAAAAACAAAGACCGGAGTAAATCGAAGTAAACGGTAAGGTGGTGATTACGGTATGTTAGATTGGATAAAAAGTATTTTAGACAATTATACAAATGGAATGTATTTTCCTAACATCCATATTAAAGATGTGATCGAAATACTGATCGTTGCCGTAATCGTGTATGAGATCATGCTTTGGATCAAGAATACAAAAGCGTGGATGCTTCTTAGAGGAATTATTATGCTGGGGGTATTTATTCTTTTGGCATGGATTTTTCAGATGCATACGATTTTGTATTTGGCGGCGCAGTCGATCAACGTACTGGCTATTGCGGCTGTAGTGGTGTTTCAGCCGGAACTGCGTCGTGCGCTTGAAAAACTCGGAGAGAAAAACCTGCTTAGCAATATTAATCCGTTTGATAAAAACAGAGAGAATGAACGTTTTTCTGATCAGACAGCAGAAGGTATAGTGACGGCATGTTTTGAAATGGGAAAAGTATGTACAGGAGCCTTGATCGTAGTAGAGCAGGCGATTCAGCTTACAGAATATGAAATGACCGGAATTGAATTGGACTGTAAGGTGTCACCTCAGGTTTTGATCAATATATTTGAACATAATACACCGCTTCATGACGGAGCGATTATTATACGAGGAGACCGGATTACTTCGGCTACATGTTACCTTCCTCTTTCTGATAATATGCGCATCAGCAAAGATCTCGGAACGAGGCACAGGGCGGCTTTGGGAATGAGTGAGGTATGTGATGCTCTTGTAATCGCGGTGTCGGAGGAAACAGGTCTTGTTTCCGTAGCTATGGGCGGTCAGCTTGACAGAGGGATTACAAGGGAAGAATTGAGAAAGCGTCTTAGTCAGATTCAGTATAGAAATGCCGAGTCAAAGCGGTTTTTCTTGCGGAAAGGATGGCGCAGAAAATGAAAAAATATAAGTTTACGGATAATTTGGGATTAAAGATCATAGCGGTTATTTTTGCGGCGTTCTTATGGCTTATTGTTGTGAATCTTGATAATCCCGTAAGTACACAGACTTTCAGCGAGGTTCCGGTAACGATTATAAATGAGGATATTATTTTATCGGCAGGCGATACCTATCAGGTGCTTGGGGAAGAAAAAGTAAGTGTTGTTGTATCGGCGACAAGACAAGTGCGGCAGAAACTGACAAAAGAAGATATTGTCGCGACAGCGGATATAAAGGAGATGGATACAAGTACAGGACTTGTTCCGATCAAGATTTCCATACCGAATTATGCCGGAAAATATGAATCTGCGGAGGCGGCGCCGAGAAATCTTCAGATACAGAGAGAAAAATCGGGAAAGAAAGTCCTTTCCCTTACGGTAAGCACAGGGGATTCTAAAGTAAGAGATGGGTATATTTTAGGTGATATGACGGTTAATCCGGATAAAGTGACGATCACAGGACCGGAGTCGATCCTTGACCAGATTGATCGGGCGGTTGCTCTTATTGATGTAGAGGGATTGGCAAAGGACAGCGAGGAGACAGCAAAACTTGGGTTGTATGATATCAGCGGCAACCCGATCAGTCAGACACGGCTGGGAAATAATCTTGGCGAGGGCGGCATTACTGTGTCTGTTGAAGTGTTAAAGATCAAGAGCGTTCCGATTTCACTCAGTGTTTCGGGAACTCCGGCAGAAGGCTATAAGTATACAGGGTACAGCAGTGAACCGGAAACTGTTCAGATTTACGGGGAAAAAGATGTGGTCGATAAAATTGAGGAAATAGATGTTCCTGTTATTGATGTCAGCGGAGCTTCACAACCGATTCAGAAATCTGTCAATATCTCAGAATATCTGCCGGAAGGAGTTCAGCTGGTAGATGAGAAAACTGCCAATATAACAGTTACTGCAATGGTGGAAGAAGAAGGAACGCGAACGATCAATTTTATGGTAAGTTCGATCCAGATCAATAATCTGGCAGAGGGTCTGCAAGTATCTTATGAGCCGGATGCGGAGATAGCGCTTCGTTTTAGCGGTGATCAGAAAGCATTGGAAATGCTGGATATCAGCAATGCGGTTTCTGTGGATATGTCTGCATATGTAGTGCCGGGAGTATATGATGTGCATGTAGATGTGGATATTCCGGAAGGAATTACATTGATGAAGAAAGTGACAGTTCAGCTTACTGTTGCGGAGAAAGAGCAGGAAGGCGGCAACGAAAGCGATACGAATACAGAACAAAAAGGACAGTAAGCTGCTTTTGGAACGGAAGATGGCTGTTATGAATGGAAAGTAGGCGAAAACAGAGAAAAAGCAGCAGCATAAAGGGAGACGGAATAATGGTAAGAAAAAAAATAGTGATCGATAATCCTACAGGACTGCATTTGAGACCTGCAGGAACATTCTGTAAAGCTGCGATTCAGTTCGAGAGCAAAATCACAGTTCAGAAAATTACAAAAAATGAAAATGTAACTGCAAATGCCAAGAGTGTACTCAGCGTACTTGGGGCGTGTATTAAAGATCGAGATGAAATAGAAATCATCTGTGAAGGCGAAGATGAAGAAGAAGCTTTACAGGAGATGATCCGAGTTGTAGAAAATGAACTTATTTGAATATAATATCGTGTGATTGAAGAAAGAGGAGAAAAAGATGAGCAGAGCGACATTGGTTATAATGGCGGCAGGAATAGGGAGCAGATTCGGAGGGGGAATTAAACAGCTTGCCCCTATAGGACCGAACGGAGAGATCATAATGGATTACTCCGTTTATGACGCGATAGAGGCCGGATTTGATAAAGTTGTGTTTGTTATAAGGAAAGATCTGGAGAAAGATTTTAAAGAAGTAATCGGAAATCGGATCGCACAGAAGGTTGAAGTTGCGTATGCCTATCAGGAAGTTTCGGATATTCCGGCAGAATATGCCGAAAAGTTTGTAGGAAGAACAAAACCGTGGGGAACAGGTCAGGCAATTTTGTGTTGTAAAGATGTTGTTTCTGAACCGTTTCTTGTAATTAATGCGGATGATTATTACGGCAAGAGCGCTTTTAAAGAAGCGTACTCTTATTTGACAAGTATTCCCTCTGCTGATAAAATACAGGTTTGTATGGTTGGATTTGTATTGAAAAATACCTTAAGTGAAAACGGCGGTGTGACAAGAGGAATTTGTCGTGTTGATGAAAACGGAATGCTTCAGGAGATCATTGAAACACATAATATAGAAAAAGACGGAGATAAAGCGGTTGTTCGGGAAGGCGATATTGAAACAGAGTACGATGCAGACTCTCCGGTATCTATGAATATGTGGGGATTAACGCCGGAATTTTTTGCAATATTAAAGAACGGATTTGAACAGTTTTTAAATAAAACAGATATGGAAGATTTGAAAGCTGAATACTTACTTCCGACGATTATAGGCGAACTGCTGAAAGAAGGAACTGTGAGCGTAAAAGTGTTGAAGTCTGAAGATCAATGGTTTGGAGTGACATACAAAGAAGACCGTGAAACGGTTGTGGAAGCCGTGAAAAGTCTGATAGATAAAGGAATTTATCCGGACAAGCTGTAAGGCTGAACAGGGTACACATAAAAAACCGTACATTTGAAAAACGGAAAAAGGAATTGCTGAAATGTCAAAGAAACAAAAACCGACCGGAAATACCGGACGAAAAAATCAAATTAAGGGAAAATATGCGGAGAGATCCAGAAAAAATGGTTTCGGAAAATTCTGTCTGATTTTGCAGGTTATTATGAGTGCGGCATTTATGGGAGTACTCGTACTGCTTGATATGCTTCCTTTGAAATATTTGGCGCTTGCCGCGCTGATCCTTTTCTTTTTGTGGTGCATTACATTTACGACACAGGCAGTTAGAAAGAAAAAAGGAGTGACGGGAAAAGTATACAGTATTCTTCTGATTGCTGTTTTAGCTGTGGGCACATATTACATTGCAAAGACAAATGATATGATCGCGGCAATTACAAGCGGCGGTTCAAAAGTTGATAAGATGGTAGTGGCTGTTTTAAAAGATGATCCGGCAGAAACATTGGAGGATGCATCCGATTACGAGTTCGGAGTTCAATTTAATACCGGAGCTGAGAACATGAAAGCTGCTGTTATGGATATTCAGGATCAGATCGGAGATATATCCACAACAGAATACAAGTCTGTTCAGGAACAGGCAGAGGCGCTTATTTCGGGAGAAGTGGACGCAATTATATACAATCAGTCTTATACAGAATTGATGGAAAATGCTGTTGAAGGCTACAACGATCAGATCCGGATCATTTATAAGCACGAGATTGAAACGAAGTTTGATTTCGGAGGTTCGGCAAAAGACGACAGTTTGACTAAAAAGCCATTTACTGTGTATATTAGCGGAATTGATACATACGGAGACGATGCGGACGATGACCGTGATTCCATACGAAGTGATGTGAATATCATTGCAGTCGTAAATCCGACGACGCATCAGATTTTGCTGATTACGACACCGCGAGATTATTATATTCCGATACCCGGAATATCCGATGGAATGAACGATAAGCTGACACATGCCGGAACATATGGAATAGATGTGTCCATGGAAACGCTCGGTGCGTTGTATGAAACGGATATTAACTATTATGTAAGATTAAACTTCAGTTCCCTTATTGAGATTGTAGATATCTTAGGAGGAGTAGATGTTTACTCGGAATATGCATTTACGACAGGATGGGAATCCGGTTATGAGATGGAAGTACAGCAAGGAATAAATCATTTTGACGGAAAACAAGCGCTTGCTTTCAGCAGGGAACGGCATGCATTGGAAGGCGGAGACAATCAAAGAGGTAAGAACCAACAGGCTGTTATAACAGCTATGCTTAAAAAAGTGCTTTCACCGACGATGCTTTTGAAAGCAAATTCGATCATTAATCAAGTGAGTCAGGATGTAGAGACAAACATTTCACAGGGACAGCTGAATTCTCTTGTGAAAAGCCAGCTTAAGTCAGGGGCAAAATGGACAATTCAGTCTGTGGCGGCAAGCGGAACAGATGGGGAGGATTATTGCTACTCTGTGCCGGACATGCCTTTATATGTGCTCTATCCTGATGAAGAAGTTGTGAACAGTATTGTTGAATTGGCGAATATCGTGGAAGAAGGCGGAAGTCTTGAAAGCGGAGAGGCGTTGAATTAATACTGATTATAAAGAATGCATAGAAATAACGTTACTGTTATATTTGAATTATAAAAGAAATAGATGAAAAGCAGAGCTGTTTACAGGCGTGGAATAGATAACTGTAGAAAGCTCTGTTTTTTGTTATCTTGAGTACGTGGAAAGAAATTATGAAATGATATGTAAATAGTATGGCGCTAAAAAGTGGTGGTAGTGGTTGTATCTATATATGTAAAAATCAGTTGACATTGATTTTACAAAAAGTTAAACTGATAAAGAATTTAAAAGAAAATTAAAGAAAAATTAATAATATACATATTTTAGAGGTGCAAAAATGCAGAAGTTTCAAAAAATGATTAAATATTTAGGAACAGCTATATCCGTTGTAATGGTAGGATTAGCGATATTATTAGGATTTAGCGTTCGGTGGATGTTTAAAACATGGCCTAATTTGGCAGTAGATGAATTGGTATTCCATCTCACGGAACCTTTAAGTGGTGCCAATCAGGATATGATTATAGAATATATAGTACAGTGTATTGTACCAATGCTTCTTGCTTTAATTTTGTTTTCTGTGCTTTTATTTTTTAAAAGAAAAACAAAGTATTATGTTTGTTTTGTTATAACGGGAATATTCTTTTCAATGGGTGCGATTGTGGTTTCTTTGTATATAGCATGGGAAAAAGCAGGAATAGGAGAATACTTATATAATCAATTTGCAAAATCTAATTTTATAGAAGAAAATTATGCAGATCCGAAAAATATAGATTTAGAATTTCCTGAGCAAAAAAGAAATCTTATTTATATTTATTTGGAATCTATGGAAACAACATATGCAGATGAAAACAACGGCGGTGCGTTTACGGAAAATTATATTCCGGAGTTGACGAAGCTTGCACAAGAAAATGAAGACTTCTCGGGAGAAACAACAGATCTTAACGGTGGCCATACAGTAGAAGGAACTACGTGGACAATGGCAGGAATGTTTGCACAGACTTCGGGACTTCCGTTAAAAACAAGCATAGATGCGAATGATATGGATACGCAGGAACATTTCTTCCCGGGTATTACGACTTTGGGAGATATATTAAAAGAACAGGGGTATTCTCAAACACTGCTTATCGGATCAAAAGCTGAATTTGGCGGGAGAAAAGTATATTTTTCAGAGCATGGAGATTATTTTCTGGATGACTATGATTATGCAATAGAAAATTCTAAGATACCTTCTGATTATAAAGTCTGGTGGGGATATGAAGATGAAAAGTTGTTTGAGTTTGCAAAAGAAAAATGCACGGAGCTTTCCCGGCAAGAAGAACCTTTTAATCTTACAATGCTTACGGTAGATACACATTTTGAAGATGGATATATGTGTGAAAAATGTCCGAATGATTATGGGGATCAGTATGCAAATGTTATGGCGTGTTCAAGTAAACAAGTTTATGAGTTTATTGAGTGGGTAAAACAACAGCCGTTTTATGATAATACGACAATCGTATTATCGGGGGATCACTTGACAATGGACAGTGACTTTTGTGTAAAAGTAGATGAAGAAGGAAAGTATGATCGAAGAACATATACGGCGTATATTAATTCTGCTGTTAATCCGGTAAATAATATGAAGAGAACATATACAACAATGGATAATTTTCCTACAACACTGGCTGCAATGGGCGTCAAAATAGAAGGAAACAGATTAGGACTTGGAACGAATTTATTTTCAGAAGAGTTGACATTAATGGAAAGCGTTGGAGAAGAGGAGTTAAAAGCAGAGCTGAAAAAGAAATCTGAATTTTTACAAAAAGTTTCAGGAATAGATAAAAATAATGAAACTGTACTAATTAGAGGAGGAAAAATGGAAGGAGCTTGTATTGAAGCAGAAGTAGGATCAGATTCTATAAAAGTAAATATAGAAGAAATAAATCCTGCAATAAAAGAAAAGTTAAAGACGATTGTTTTGGCGGTGTGGACAGAAGAAGGTCAAAGAGACTTACAGTGGATAGAGGCTGAAAAAATTAGTGATAATCAATATGAAGTAAGTATAAAAATGGATTTATTCAATAATGCAAAAGGAAAATATTATATTGATGTTCGGGCAGTAGAATTTACAGATGTAGAATATGTAATAGGAAGTACTGAATGTAAAGTAGAATAAGAAGCTACAAGGGGATTCTTCCTTAAATGGAGGAATCCTTTTTGCAATGGAAAAACTTGTAATTGTAAAGAAACTTTGTTTTTGTTATTATTAGTAAGTAGTATTTAATAAGGTGAATAAGAGGAGTGCGACAATATGAAGAAGAAAAGATGCTTATCGGTAGTGATAATAAGTTTATTGCTTGGAATATCTTGTTTTATTATGGCAGGTTGTGCAAATAAAGACAATGAAGATAAAGACGATACGAAAATAGAACAAAATCTAGATAAAAAAGAAGATGCAGAAGATTTCAATAAAAAAGATGAAGAAGCAGATGAGAATAAAAAGGTTGAAGAAGATGAGGATGAAGACGAAAATTCAAGGGAAGCCAGAGTTTATTATGTTGATGACATAACCGGAGAGATAATGGGAAAAACCATTACAGTTAAAACGGAATATGATATATGGAAGGCTCTTCAGGGGAACGGAATTTTGACGGAAGGTTGTCAGCTGTTAAGTTTTAAAGTAAATGAAGAAACACATCTGATCGATCTGGATTTTAATGCTGCAACCGGAGAATACATACGAAGTATGGGAACAACCGGTGAAATACAGATTATAGGATGCATTATTAATACATATCTTGAGACATATGACTGTGATGGAATAAAACTGACTGAAGAAGGAAAAGTTTTGCAAACATCACATGGAGCTAATTATGACGGTTATAGCGGAATAATGTCATTTTGAAATTGAGATTAAAGAAATAGTATAAGAAGAAAAGCGAGTAAGGAGATATACAAGAGAAGTATGAAGAGAAAAATAAAAAAGATAATTGCAGGAATCTTGTTTGCCAGTATGCTTACAGGAAATGTTTCGATGAATGTTGTTTACGGAACGGAAAACTATGGAGATAGAATAGAAGAAAATCAGTCAGCGAATATAGAAGATGGGGGTAAACAATTTACTGAAGAGGATAATACACAGAATCAAAATCAGAATAAAACAGAAGATGGACTAAATGAAGATCAGTCTTCTGTTAATACAGATGCCACTGAAGGAACAGAGCAAGAAGTAGAAAGTGGAAAAATAGGGATTACTTATGGGAAAGTGAACTTTGTGTATATTGAAAGTCCCTATGTACAAACTCCCGGTACACAAAGAATTGTGTTTTCATTTGATAAAGAAATTACAGGGGCAGAAACAATAGCCTTAATGATCGAGGATGAAGAAGGTAATCAAGAGGAATGGAATCTCGCAAAACAGTCGGGAACATTATATCTGTTTGAAAAAGAATATGCGCAGGGTGTATCAGCGGGAATTTATAAAGCAACAAATCTTCTTATAAAAAGTAGTGCAGAAGAAAAGAAAATTGCACTTGATGATATCGGGGTCAAAGCTGAATTTGGTGTGGATACCGAATATGAAGGGATTGAAGAATTAAAACCGGTTGAAGGTCAATTTTCTGAAGAAGAGTCGAGTGTAGAAACTTCGGTTGTAACAATAGATGAAAATGGAGTTGCAGAAGCACAAGATAATATAGCAGAAGCATTGGAGGTGGTCAGTGCAGATCGAATGAATACGGTAAGTACTTATGGGAACGCTTCTGATGCAAAATCGGGAAATGTTGTGGTCGCGTTAGACCCGGGGCATGATGCAAATGATGCGGGAGCACAAGGGTATGGATTAAGGGAAGAAGACTTAACATTAAAGATTGCCAATTACTGTAAACAGGAACTTGAGCAATATGCAGGTGTTACAGTATATATGACACGCACAGGTGCTGCGTGTCCTTACAATAAGCCGGGAATTACGTGTATGGAAGATCGCGTAAAAGCGGCTGTAAATGCAGGAGCTAAAATATTTGTTAGCTTTCATCTTAATTCTTCTGTATCGTCAGCTGCAAGTGGAGCAGAAGTAATTGTGCCTAATAATAGTTGGAAAGCAGAAGTGGGTGCGGCAGGTCGTAAATTAGGAGAAGCAATTTTAGATGAGCTTGTGGCAATCGGATTAGGAAGACGGTCTGTATACAGTAAAGATACTACAATTAATGAAAAATATCCGGATGGTTCTATTTCAGACTATTTTTCTGTTCAGATTCATTGTAAAGAACATGGAATTCCGGGACTTATTGTAGAACATGCATTCCTTTCAAATGGTAGTGATGTAAATAATTTTTTGAAAACGGAATCAGGACTTAAAAAGCTTGGAGTTGCAGACGCTACAGGGATTGCAAGATATCTCGGATTGCAAAAAATGGGAGTAAGAGTTAATGTTCCGGAGGGAACGTACACCTTGGATAGTGTATTGGCATCAGGAAAAGGTATTAAAATAAGCAATGATCTTTTCACTTCAGGAGCGGGAACAGTTTTATCCACAAAAAAAGAAAATATTTCTTCACAACGATTTGAAATAGTTAGTATCGGAAATGGTTATTATAATATCATTGCTGAGCATTCGGGAAAAGCGTTGCAAGCAGTTGGAGATGGAAAAGCAGGTTACGCGTATATAGAACAAAGAGAGAGAAATAGTGCTTTAGAAGCACAAAAATGGTGTTTTATTGATGCGGGAAACGGAACATATTATATTATGTCAGCGTTGAATACTTGTATAGATATACACTCGGGAGTGACAAGCGATGGGAATACAGTATGGACATATACTTGTAATCAAAGCAATGCTCAAAAGTGGAAATTGACTAAAGCTGATAATAAAACGATAGAAAACGGTACATATACGATTGCAAATAGTGTAAATAAAAATCAAGTCCTTACAGTATCAAAAGAATCATCAGATAATTTCGCCAATGTTGAATTAGATAGTCTGAAAAATATTTCGGCACAGAGATTTGAAGTGGAATATGTCGGAAACGGATATTATAAGATCGTGGCAGAACACTCGGGAAAAAGCTTAGATATTTTAAATGGATCTGAGAAGAAAAATGCGAATTTGCAGCAATATGCATGGAATAGCAGTGATGCTCAACTTTGGAAATTTGTAAAAGCAGATAACGGAACATATTATATAAGATCAAAATTAGGAACAACAATAGGGTTAGCAACATCGAATGTGGTTTCGGGAACGAATGTATGTATGGATCAGGTGAATGGAAATAATATCCAGAAATGGGTGCTGAAAAAAGCGGAGAATGCACCTGTTGCAAATGGAAGGTATGTTATTTCAAATGCAAAATTTTCTGAGAATGTAATTTCGATTAACGGACAAAATGCTACGCTTGGAACATATGTGGGTGCGAAAAATCAGATGTTCGATATAAAGTATATGGGAGCCGGATATTATCAAATTTTATCGGTTCAATCAGGAAAATCTTTGGATGTGGCAAATGCATCGAGTGAACCAGGCGCAAATTTGTGGGAATATTCATGGAACGGAAGTAACGCTCAACTTTGGAAGTTTATCGTTAATTCGGATGGAAGTTATTACATAAAATCAAAATTGGGAACAGTTGTAGATATTTTTAGTGGAATTATCGCCGAAGGAACAAATATTCAAATGTATACGGCGAATGGAAGTGACGCGCAAAAATGGAAACTGGAATCGGGAAAAGAGGGGATTGATGAAAGACCTCTTGAGAACGGAACATATACGATATCAAATGCAACAAACAGTAAGCAGGTTTTAGATATAGCGTCTGCGGTGGAAACAGATTATGCAAATATCCAGATGTATGCCTCCAATAATACATCAGCACAGAGATTTGAACTATATTATGTGGGAAATGGATATTATCAGATTCTTTCTGAAAAGTCCGGAAAGTCCTTAGATGTAGCAAACGGATCTAAGAAGCAGGGTGCGAATGTATGGCAGTATTCATGGAATGGATCAGAAGCACAACTTTGGAGGATTATCGAGGCGGAAGACGGTGGATATTATTTACAGTCGAAACTGGGAACATTTCTTTCCATTAGTGGAAATACAGCTTCATCAGGGATGAATGTACAGATGAGTTATCTGGAGAGCGGTAAAAGACAACAATGGAAATTTGAAGCATCTACTTATCAGCCGGTGAAAGATGGAAAATATACATTAAGAAGTTCTAAAGAATCTGAATACACTATAGATGTAGCGAATGCTTCTAAAGTGGATGGTGCGAATGTATGGTTGTATTATTATAATGGCACGAAGCCACAGCGGTTTAATATTTCCTATGTGGGAAAAGGATATTATAAAATTATTGCCGAGCATTCGGGAAAAGCACTGACAGTAGAAAATGATACGCGAAAAGCGGGTGTGAATGTAGTGCAAAAAAAATGGGTTGCAAATTCAGATACACAGCTTTGGAAATTTGTGAGTACAAGCGAGGGGTATTATATTCGATCCAAAACAGGTACAGTTCTTGATATTTGGAGCGCTGTGTATGCACCATATACAAATATTTGGACGTATACAGCAAACGGTAGTTTGGCACAGAAATGGCATTTGGAAAAAGAATATGATTCGATCGAAGTTCCGGAAGGAATATATACGATTCAGACAGCGTTAAGTTCATCGAAAACTTTAGATATCGCCAATGGTTCTAAAGCAAATTTTGGAAATATTTGGATCTATAATATAAATAACACGGAGGCACAAGAATTTGAGATTGAGAAAGTGTCTGACGGATATTATAAGATAGAGTCAAAATTATCCGGAAAAGTATTGGATGTGGCAAATGGATCAAGAACAGCAGGTGCAAATGTATGGCAGTATTCGTGGAACGGCTCCGATGCTCAGCTTTGGAGATTTGTGGATGCGGGAGATGGTAAATATTATATACAGTCAAAATTGGGTACTGTATTAGATGTTACATCTGCATCTGCAGCAGCAGGGACAAATGTTCAAACTTATACTTTTAATCAATCGACAGCCCAAAAATGGACACTTTTAGAAACAGAAAAAACGTTGTACTCTATTATGGGTAAAACAAATGTGTCTGTTTCTCAAATGGTTAAGTTTTATAAAAATAAGGCGACGGTATCATATCCATACAGTAATGTGAGCGAAGCGCCTACAATAGAGAAGTTCTGTCAGATATATAAGGAGGAAAGTGAAGTAGAAGGCGTAAAAGCAGAGGTCGCTTTTGCACAGGCAATGATGGAAACTGGGTTTTTGAAGTTCGGTGGAGATGTTAAGAAAGATCAATATAATTTTGCTGGGATAGGAGCTATTGGCGGGGGATCATCAGGAGCAAAATTTGATTCTATTCGGATTGGAATCAGAGCTCATGTTCAGCATCTGAAGGCATATGCTTCAAAAGAAGCATTGAAACAGCCTGTTGTAGATCCACGTTTTCAATATGTGAAACGTGGAAGCGCAGAATATGTGCAGTGGTTGGGACAAAAAGAAAATCCAAATGGATATGGATGGGCGACAGCTAAAAATTATGGAAATAATATTGTAAAACTATATATTCTTCCAATGAAGAAATATTGATGAAATCAGAGCATTCCAAATCGGAGAAAAAATGGAATGCTCTTTTAAATTGGATCTTTCCTTTCTATGCTTGTGAATGTAGGTTTGTCAAACATATGTTACACCCCGATCAATAAATTCCCTCAGAACAGT
>OLRU01000077.1_pt1 | contig 104781 bp, 96 predicted proteins | sample 1672961 | NCBI WGS metagenome assembly OLRU01 (sample SAMEA3136741, study PRJEB25190) | human gut metagenome | biome: human gut; feature: human-associated habitat; material: faeces | place: Austria | collected 2013
CGCCTCACTGGCCGCGGCGCTCTGCGCGGCCTTCGGCTCGGCGCCGATGTGCCGGTCCAGATCCGGCTCGTGGTCGCAGCCGCAGCCGGTGGGGTGCTTGAGCGGGTCGAGGTGGCTGTGGGCCAGGTCGTAGGTCTTGCGCTCCTTGTACTCCTGGGTCTTGCCGGCGTTCCAGTTCTGCACCGGGCGGTAGTAGCCGGTGATGCGGCTGTAGACCTCGGCGCTCTCGCCGCAGTGCGGGCAGGTGAACTGCTCGCCGGCAAGGTAGCCGTCGTTCTTGCAGACGGAGTAGGTGGGGCTGAGCGTGTAGTAGGGCAGCTTGTAGTTCTCGGCGATCTTGCGCACGAGGGAAGCCGCGGCCTGCCAGTCCGGCAGCTTCTCGCCCAGGAAGGCGTGGAACACGGTGCCGGAGGTGTACAGGGTCTGCAGCTCGTCCTGGATGTCCAGCGCGGCGAAGATGTCGTCGGTGTAGCCGACGGGCAGGTGGGAGCTGTTGGTGTAGTAGGGGGTCCCGCCCGGCTCGGCGGCGGTGATGATGTCGGGATAGCGCTCCACGTCGTGCTTGGAGAGGCGGTAGCTGGTGCTCTCGGCCGGGGTGGCCTCGAGGTTGTAGAGGTCGCCGTACATCTCCTGGTAGTCGCTCAGGCGGCTGAGCATGTGCCGGAGGGTGCGCTTGGTGAACTCCTGGCAGCTCTCGTGGGTCATGTCGGCGCGGACCCACTTGGCGTTGAGGCCGGCCTCGTTCATGCCGACCAGGCCGATGGTGGAGAAGTGGTTCTCAAAGGTGCCGAGGTAGCGGCGGGTGTAGGGGTAGAGACCCTCGTTCATCAGCTTGGTGACCACGTCGCGCTTTACCTTCAGGCTGCGGGCGGCGATGTCCATCAGCTTGTCCAGGCGGCGGATGAAGTCGTCCTCGTCCTTGGAGAGGTAGGCCAGACGCGGCATGTTCAGCGTGACGACGCCGATGGAGCCGGTGCTCTCGCCGGAGCCGAAGTAGCCGCCGGACTTCTTGCGCAGCTCGCGCAGGTCGAGCCTCAGGCGGCAGCACATGCTGCGCACGTCGCTGGGCTCCATGTCGGAGTTGATGTAGTTGGAGAAGTAGGGGGTGCCGTACTTGGCGGTCATCTCAAAGAGCAGCTTGTTGTTCTCCGTGGGGGACCAGTCAAAGTCCTTGGTGATGGAGTAGGTGGGGATGGGGTACTGGAAGCCGCGGCCGTTGGCGTCGCCCTCGATCATGATGTCGATGAAGGCCTTGTTGACCATGTCCATCTCGGCCTTGCAGTCGCCGTAGGTGAAGTCCATCTCCTTGCCGCCGACGATGGCCTTCTGGTCCTTAAGGTCGGCGGGGACGGTCCAGTCGAGGGTGATGTTGCTGAAGGGAGCCTGGGTGCCCCAGCGGGACGGGGTGTTCACGCCGTAGACAAAGCTCTGGATGCACTGCTTGACTTCCTTGTAGTTGAGGTTATCCACCTTGACGAAGGGGGCCAGGTAGGTGTCGAAGCTGGAGAAGGCCTGCGCGCCGGCCCACTCGTTCTGCATGATGCCGAGGAAGTTGACCATCTGGTTGCAGAGGGTGGAGAGGTGGCTGGCGGGGGAGGAGGTTATCTTGCCGGGGATGCCACCCAGCCCCTCCTGGATGAGCTGCTTGAGGCTCCAGCCAGCGCAGTAGCCGGTGAGCATGGAGAGGTCGTGCAGGTGGAGGTCGGCGTTCTTGTGCGCGTTGGCTATCTCGTCGTCATAGATCTCGCTCAGCCAGTAGTTGGCGGTGATGGCGCCGGAGTTGGAGAGGATGAGGCCGCCGACGGAGTAGTTGACGGTGCTGTTCTCCTTGACGCGCCAGTCGGAGGCGTCGAGGTAGCTGTCCACCACGTTCTTGTAGTCGAGGTAGGTGTTCTTCATGTTGCGCAGCTTCTCACGCTGGCGGCGGTAGAGGATGTAGGCCTTGGCGACATGTTCATAGCCGCCGCGCGAGAGCACGGCCTCCACGCTGTCCTGGATGTCCTCCACGGCAATGGCCCCGTTCTCTATCTTGCTCTGGAAGTCGGCCGTGGTCTTTATGGCGAGGAAGTCTATGATGCTGTCGTTATACTCGGTGCCGGTGGCCTCAAAGGCCTTCTTGATGGCGCCGCTTATCTTGCCGATATTGAAATCGACGAGTTCTCCGTCTCTCTTTTTAACCCTGTACATCTTTTGTCCTCCTGTATATTAAATCGTGTATTTGTAAACAGCCTTCATATACCGCGCACCTGCACCGAGGGCACAAGCGGCCTGACTATGTCAGCGAGGGCGTGCATCTCCGCCTCCGTGAAGCCGTCCAGCCCCTGGCCGGCGATGAGGTCACCGGAGTCCTTGAACTCCTGTATGTAATACTCCTTCGCCCCGGCTATCCACTGCGCGATGCCCTCAAAATCGGCCCGGGTGTGCAGGCCCCTGACCGCCGTGGTGCGGAATTCGTAATCCACGCCGCAGCCCATCAGGTACTGTACGCTCTCGCGTACGGGCCCCAGGTTGAAATTGCCGATACCGACGAGCTTGCCGTAGTTTTCCGGCGCGGCCTTGATATCCATGGCCACCCGGTCGGCGAGCCCGGCCTCAACTATCCCGCGCAGCCGCTCCGGGAAGGTGCCGTTGGTGTCCAGCTTCACGCTGTAGCCCAGGGCCTTGATCTCACTGAGAACGTCGGCAATACCGGCGTGCATGAGCGGCTCCCCGCCCGTGACGGCCACGCCGTCAAGTATGCCCCGCCGCTTTTTCAGGAAGGCGAGCAGGTCGCCGAGCTCCATGGAGTCGCGCTCGCGCTCCGGCAGTGCCAGCGAGGCGTTGTGGCAGAAGGGACAGCGCAGGTCGCAGCCTGCCGTGAACACCGTGCACGCCACCTTGCCTGGGTAATCCAGCAGCGTAAGCTTCTGTATTCCGGCCAAAAACATGTGCTTTCCCTCCGTTTTGAGCGTAAAAACCCGCCCGCCGGGGACGCATATCTTGCGGCTCCGGGAGCGTCCGTATCACAATATATAGTGTTTCCCCTTCCTTGTCAATAGGCAAAGGGCACAAAATACAGATTGCAACTATTCGTTACCGCTTTGTAAGCGGTTTGTGGCCGGTGTGTTGCGGGACTGCCTCAGCCGCCGGGCCGGCACGGCCTGAAGCAGCGCCGCTGCCGCCCTGAAAGGCCCGCCGCGGACGGCGCGGGGGCGGGCGCTTTCACCCGAAGGCGACAGCGGCCCGGGGCTTTCAGGGGGCGGGAAGCGGGGCGCGGGCCCCGCGTCCGCGGCGCTCAATGGTACGGCCGCTCCCGAAAAAAAGCACGCTTCGGGTGCGCGAGTGAAAGCATGAGCCGCTTCGGCAAAAAAATTTTGCGTTCGGCCACAAAATTTGTGTGATTTACGTGCAATTAGTTGTTTACAGAAAGGGCGTTAAGTGATAAAATTATGACGCTTTTAGAGCGCGTTACCCATATCCTATTTTTAATCCTAAATGGAGATGAAAGTATGGCGAGAAAACTGAAAACCATGGATGGCAACCAGGCGGCCGCGCATGTTTCCTATGCGTTTACCGAGGTCGCCGCGATTTACCCGATCACGCCGTCCAGCCCCATGGCGGACTTCGTTGACCAGTGGTCCGCTGCGGGTCAGAAGAACATCTTCGGCACCACCGTTAAGGTGCAGGAGATGCAGGCCGAGTCCGGCGCTGCCGGCGCTGTCCACGGATCGCTCAACGCTGGTGCCCTCACCACGACGTACACCGCGTCGCAGGGCCTGCTGCTGATGATCCCCAACATGTACAAGATTGCGGGCGAGCTGCTCCCCGCCGTCTTCCACGTAACGGCCCGTACCCTTGCGAGCCACACGCTGAGCATCTTTGGCGACCATCAGGACGTCATGGCTTGCCGTCAGACCGGCTTTGCCATGCTCGCCGAGGGCAACGTACAGGAGGTCATGGACCTCTCCGCCGTCGCGCACCTGGCCGCCATCAAGGGCCGCGTGCCTTTCCTGAACTTCTTTGACGGTTTCCGCACCAGCCACGAGATCCAGAAGATAGCCGTTTGGGACTACAAGGACCTCGCTTCCATGGTGGACATGAAGGCCGTTGAGGAGTTCCGCGCCCGTGCGCTGAACCCCGAGCATCCGCAGATGCGCGGCAGCCACGAGAACGGCGACATCTTCTTCCAGAACCGTGAGGCCTCCAACAAGTACTACGAGGCCGTCCCCGGCATAGTCGAGGACTACATGAAGAAGGTCAACCGCAAGCTCGGCACCAACTATCAGCTCTTCAACTACTACGGCGCTCCCGACGCCGACCGCGTCATCGTCGCCATGGGCTCCATCTGCGACGTGACCGAGGAAGTCATCGACTACCTGAACGCGCACGGCCAGAAGGTCGGCCTCATCAAGGTCCGCCTGTACCGCCCCTGGCGCGCGGACAAGCTGCTCGCGGCCATCCCCGAGACATGTAAGTCCATCGCGGTCCTCGACCGCACCAAGGAGCCGGGCGCCCAGGGCGAGCCGCTCTACATGGACGTCGTGACCAGCCTGGCCAACGCCGGCCGCACCGACATCAAGGTTATCGGCGGCCGTTACGGCCTCGCCAGCAAGGACACCCCGCCCGCGAGCGTCTTCGCTGTCTACAAGGAGCTGGCCAAGGCCAACCCGAAGAGGCAGTTCACCGTCGGCATCGTGGACGACGTCACCCGCATGTCCCTGCGCGAGACCTCCGCTCCCGACACCGCCCCGAAGGGCACTGTCAGCTGCATGTTCTGGGGCCTCGGCGGCGACGGCACTGTCGGCGCCAACAAGAACTCCATCAAGATCATCGGCGACCACACCGACAAGTACGTCCAGGCCTACTTCCAGTACGACTCCAAGAAGACCGGCGGCGTTACCATCAGCCACCTGCGCTTCGGCGACAAGCCCATCAAGAGCCCGTACTATATCAACAAGGCCGACTTCGTGGCCTGCCACAACCCGAGCTACATCACCAAGGGCTTCAAGATGGCCCAGAAGCTCAAGCCGGGCGGAGTCTTCCTGGTCAACAGCCAGTGGAGCTTTGAGGAGCTTGAGCACCATCTCGACGCCGAGGCGAAGCGCTACATCGCCAAGAACAAGATCAAGCTCGTCATGATAAACGCCATCGACCTGGCCGAGCAGATCGGCATGGGCAAGCGTACCAACACCATCCTCCAGAGCGCGTTCTTCTCCCTGGCCAACGTCATCCCCGAGGCTGACGCCATCAAGTACATGAAGGACGCCGCCACGCACTCCTACCTGAAGAAGGGCCAGGACGTCGTGGATATGAACCACAAGGCCATCGACATGGGCGCCACCGCCTACAAGATTGTCGAGGTTCCCGAGAGCTGGCTCAACGCCGTCGACGACAAGAAGCCCGTCGAGCTCACCGGCCGCGCCCCCGTCGTCAAGATGGTCAAGGAGATCCTCGACCCCGTCGGCAAGATGGACGGCGACAGCCTGCCCGTCAGCGCCTTTACCGCCCATGCGGACGGCACCTTCGAGCTCGGCGCCTCCGCTTACGAGAAGCGCGGCGTGGCCGTCAGCGTGCCTGAGTGGAACAGCACCACCTGCGTGCAGTGCAACCAGTGCGCATATGTCTGCCCGCACGCGACCATCCGCGCCTATGCCCTCACCGAGGACGAGGCCAAGGCCGCTCCGGAAGCCGCCAAGATCGTCCCCATCAAGGCCGGCAAGGGCAAGGGCGAGTACTCCTTCACCCTGGCCGTCAGCCCGCTGGACTGCATGGGCTGCGGCGTCTGCGCCAACATCTGCCCGACCAAGAGCCTGACCATGGTTCCCATGGAGAGCCAGCTCGCCCAGCAGGACGTCTGGACCTACATGACCGAGAAGGTCAGCGAGAAGAAGGACATGCAGGACAACACCGTCAAGGGCAGCCAGTTCAAGCAGCCCATGCTGGAGTTCTCCGGCAGCTGCGCCGGCTGCGCCGAGACCAGCTATGCCCGTCTCATCACCCAGCTCTTCGGCGACCGCATGATCGTCTCCAACGCCACCGGCTGCTCCTCCATCTGGGGCGGACCGGCTGCCACCAGCCCGTACACCGTCAACAAGGAAGGCAAGGGCCCCGCTTGGGTCAACAGCCTGTTCGAGGACAACGCTGAGCATGGCCTGGGCCTCTACCTCGGCCAGAAGAAGCTGCGCGACGACCTCGCTGCCAAGACCCGCGAGCTCATCGCCCTCGACTGGTGCACTCCCGCAATCAAGGAAGCCGGCCAGAAGTGGCTCGACACCTACAATGACGGCGAGGCCAACAAGGAGGCCACCAAGGCCTACGTTGCCGCCCTCGAGGACGGACTGTGCACTGTTGATGAGCTGTGCGCTTCCGACAACGCCGACATCAAGGCCTTCGGTGAGAAGCTCGCCAAGGCCGGCAAGACCTACTGCGAGTGCGACGCCTGCAAGCTCGCCAAGGCCATCCTCGACCAGAAGGATTACCTGGGCAAGAAGAGCGTGTGGATCATGGGCGGCGACGGCTGGGCCTACGATATCGGCTACGGCGGACTTGACCATGTGCTCGCCTCCGGCGAGGACGTGAACGTCTTCGTGTTCGATACCGAGGTCTACTCCAACACCGGCGGCCAGGCCTCCAAGGCCTCCAACATCGGCCAGGTGGCCCAGTTTGCCGCGGCCGGCAAGGAGATCAAGAGCAAGGCTCTCGCCGAGCTCGCCATGACCTACGGCTATGTCTACGTGGCCCAGATCGCCATGGGCGCCAACCCGGCCCAGACCCTCAAGGCCATCAGCGAGGCCGAGGCCTACCACGGCCCGTCCCTCATCATCGCTTACGCTCCCTGCGAGATGCACTCCATCAAGGGCGGCATGACCAACTGCCAGAGCGAGATGAAGAAGGCTGTCGATTGCGGCTACTGGAACCTGTTCCGCTACAACCCGGCTGCTGAGGAGCACTTCACCCTCGACAGCAAGGAGCCCAAGGGCGGCTACCGCGACTTCCTCATGAACGAGGCCCGCTACTCCCGCCTGACCCGCGAGTTCCCCGACCGCGCCGAGAAGCTCTTCAGCGCCAACGAGGAGAACGCCAAGGCCCGCTACGAGCACCTGCTCAAGCTCAAGGAGATGTACTCCAAGTAAGCAGAGGCACGATAAAAACAAAAGAGCCGCCACTTGGCGGCTCTTTTTGTTCCTTCTGGGCGAATAGAGCTAACAATAACAACAGATTGTGCAAATAAGGAGTTTATACAGAAGCTACGCGGCATGTTCTGTAACCAAGAGCTAATCGACTTCCTCAACAGGAAGCTGAATGTACTGCGGAGAAAGGAGAAAAGCCTTGAAAGAAAGGAAGTGAGAGGCAAGTTTATCAGTGGCAAGTCTGTGCGCAGGAGGGATACGTCAGTGTGCTGTCGGGAATAGACCGCACCCGCCCGCCGCCGCACTAAAACGAGGCCTGGCGTTAATTGACGCCAGGCCTCGTAAGATGCTTAACTTCAATTTTCTCCAGGAGCTATGGGACTTTGAGCTATGTTCCTGTCGCACTGGGTTTGACAAGTCACTCGTTCCCCAATCGGCCCGGGTTAATCCTTTCTGCCTTCTGTGTTCAGGGGCATGAGCTCGGTTGAGATGACCGAGAGCATGCGGGAAAATTCCGCGGTTTCCTGCAGCGTAAAGCGTTTGCGGATGCGTTCCACCAGCGCGGAGACGTACTCGTCGAGCAGCGCGGCGTTGGCGTAATACTCATCCGTCAGCACCAGGTAGAACTCGCGCTTGTCAGGCCCCGAGCGCTCGCGGCGCACATAGCCCAGCCTCTCCAGCCCCGCCACCTTATAGGTCGCGTTTGAGCGCGAGATGTTCAGGAACTCGGCGAATTGGCCTATCGTCGGCCGTCCCAGCTGGTCGATGACCTCCAGCGAGAAGGCCTCAACCGCCGAGAGGCCGGCGTCACGGTCGTGTGAAAGGCAGAATACCTCATGATAGAACTCCAGCTTCAGGCGCTCATAGACCTGCCTGAAACTTTCGCCCAGCGCATCACTCATTTGCTGTACACTACGAGGGCGATGAACTCCAGGGTCTCGTCGGAGGTGCACACGAGGCTGTGTCCCTCACCGTCCGGGGTCCAGCAGACATCCCCGGCCTTCACGGTGACCACGGTGCCGTTGTCGTTGAACTCGCCCTCGCCGCTGAGGATATAGTAAACCTCGCCGTCACCCTTGTGTATGTGCCAGCCGACCTCGCAGCCCTTCTCCAGGTAGCCGTGGTTAAAAAGGCGGTTCTTGCCGTACATGGTCTCCTGCGTGGCGACAACGCGGTTGGTTATGGAACCGGCGCCGTCAAACATGTGTTCCCTCGTGAAGACTTCCCTGTCAGCGTACTTTGTTACCATTTGTTCATTCCTCCTCGTTGCATATCTTTACTATGGCCAGCGCGAAAATCTTGCTGGCTGTAAGCGCGTCCCTGACGCGGATACGCTCGTTTGCCCCGTGCAGGCGGGTGTCAAAACCGGGCATGGACGCGCCGAAGGCCACGCCTCCCGGTATGTCGTGGACATAGGTGCCGCCGCCGGTGGAAACGCATCCGCCCTCCTCGCCGGTGTAGCGCTGATAGCACTCCAGCAGCGCGCGAACGAACCCGCCGCCGGCCGGCGTGTGGTGCCCGGGCTCCATCTCGCCCGTCACCTCAAAGCGCGCCTCGCCCAGGGTGCGCTCAAACGGTACCCGGCAGTTTGCGTCATTGGCGCACAGGGACACGCGGGCGTCGCACTCCAGCTTCAGCCCGGTCTCCGTGAGCTCAAAGAGGTTCGGCGAGATGGTCAGGTCGCCGGAGAGCTCGTCCGACTGGGCAATGCCGCTCTTCTCGCCGCGCCAGTCGCCGTGAGGCAGGCAGCGCGAGAGTGCGCGCACGCTCTCAGCCGCCGCCCCGTCCATGGGCAGGGCGGACAGGATCTCCAGCAGCGCCGTCACGGCATTGCAGCCGTCGTCCGGGTGCGCCGCGTGGGCCTGGGTGCCGTGTACCAGGAGCCGGCAGCCGACCGGCATGTCCTCCGCGGCGAACTCGACGCCGCAGCGGTCCGCGGCCGCCCCGCCGAACTTGAGCGCAGCGGGCGCATCCAGCCCCGCCACGACCGCCTCCGCCTCCGCCGGCACGACGTTTATGCGGAAGCCGCCGTGCGCGCTCACAAGCCGTACGGGCTCGTTCCCGGCCGGCCAGGAGCGGGTTATCACCGGGCGGTACATGCCCTTCTCCACGTTGTAGACGGGGAAGCCCGAGTCCGGCGTGAAGGTATTCGGCGCCGGGGCGTGATCGTCATAGTAATAGTGCAGGTCTCCCGAACCGCTCTCCTCATCGGTGCCGAAGAGCAGGCGGCAGCCGTGCCGGAGCTCTACCCCCAGCTCCTTCAGGCAGCGGAATGCGTAGAGCGCCATCACCAGCGGGCCCTTGTCGTCGTCAGTGCCGCGGCCGTAGAGGCAGCCGTCGCCCCCGAGGGTGACGGTGTACGGGTCGGTGTCCCAGCCCTCCCCGGGCGCCACTATGTCCAGGTGTCCCAGTATGTCAAGCGCGGCGGGGGCGCCGTTATAGTCCGCGCTGCCCATTGCGCCGTGATAGGTCTCCGTGGCAAAACCGTACCCGGCGCAGAGCGAAACCATCTCGTCCAGAGCGCGGCGCGGCCCAGGGCCGAAGGGCGCGTCCGGCTCCGGCTCACCCCTCACGCTGGGCACCGCCACCAGGCGGCCTATATCGCGCACCAGCTCATCCGCGTGCGCGTCTATCCATTCGCTTATATGCGTGTCAATTCCCATTTCCGATCAGCTCCCTGGTATACTTCTCCGCCTCGGCGTATATCCTGCCGGGATCCTCGCCGACGAAGAACTCGCCGTTCTCGTAGAGGATCCGTCCCGCCACCATCGTCAGGCGCACATTGTCGCGCGTGCCGGAGTAGACGAGATTCTTGGCCACGGCGTGCACAGGCCGCATGTTGGGCCGGTTCATATTTATTACGGCGAGGTCCGCCGCCTTGCCCTCGGCCAGGCAGTCACAGTTTTCCAGCCCCATGGCCCTGGCGCCGCCGGAGCAGGCCGCGTACAGTATCCCCTCCGCCGGGCAGGCGGCGGCGTCCTGCCGCTCCAGCTTCTGCAGCACGCAGGCGAGGTACATCTCGCGGAACATGTCGAGGGCGTTGTTGGACGCGGGCCCGTCCGTGCCTATGGCCAGCTTCACGCCGCGCTTTTCAAAGCGGCCCAGCGGGGCGATGCCGCTGGCCAGCTTGGCGTTTGAGCAGGGGCAGGTGACGGCCCAGAGGCCCTTTTCGGCGAATATGCGCACGTCGTCGTCGGTGAACCACACGCAGTGGTAACCGCCGCCGCCGAAGTCGAAGAGGCCGAGCGAATCCAGGCAGGCCGTGGGTGACATTCCGTGCCGGGCCATGCAGCCGTCCACCTCGCTCCTGGTCTCAGAGTTGTGCGTCCAGAAGGGGCTTTTCAGCTGGTGCACCAGCTCGCTCATCTCCCGCAGGAGCCGCTCGTCCGCCGTGTACTCGGCATGGACGCCTGGCAGGTAGCCTATGAGCGGGTGCAGGGAGTTGAATTTTGCATAGTCGTCAGCGGCAACGCTTATCCTGTCACCGGCTGAGAGCGCCCCGCAGATCACGGTGCGGAAGCCGGAGTCTATGTTGGCCTGCGCGTAGGCGTCGCGGTGGAAGTACATGTCGAAGCTGGCCGTCATGCCGCCTGAGAGGTACTCCAGTATGGCCAGGCGCGTAAAGGCATAGACCGCTTCCGGCGTCAGCCTCTCTTCCAGCGGGAAGACCTTGTCGAAGAGCCAGCTCTGCAGCGGCAGGTCGTCCGCGTAAGAGCGCAGGAAGGTCATGGCCGAGTGCGCGTGCGCATTCTTGAAGCCGGGGATGATCAGGTCGCCGCCCAGGTCTATCTCCCGCTCGAACTCCGGCAAAACCCCGCTCCGCGCCGGGCCTGCGTAAGCAATTTTGCCGCCGTCCGTCCACACCTCGCCGGAAAAGTACGAGCAGTCCGAGGTCATGGGCATGACGAGGCCGTTATACAATCTTATCATCGACTCACCTCAATAAAGTTGCAAAACTCTCCGCGCCGTGTTAACATTGTAGGCGCAAAAAGGGGGTTTAAAAAGTGAAGCCTGCGGAGTTCATGGACTTTCTCCACATACTTGAAAATATGAAATGCAATACCCGCCACAGCTGGACGCACACCGGCCGGCACGAGAGCGTGGCCGAGCACACCTTCCGCGTCTGCTGCATGGCATTCCTGCTGGAAAAGGAGTTCCCCGAGCTCGACATGGGCAAGGTGCTCCGGATGTGCCTCATCCACGACTGGGGCGAGGCCGTCACCGGCGACATACCGAGTTTCCTCAAGACCGAGCGAGACGAGGATGCGGAGATGTCCGCCCTCCACGCGCTGACCGCCCGTCTCCCGGACCGTGAGGCCGAACTCAACGCGCTCTACGCCGAGATGGAAGAGCGCAGGACGCCCGAAGCCCGGCTGTACAAGGCCCTTGACCGCCTGGAGGCCGTTATCCAGCACAACGAGGCCCCGCTGGACACATGGATTGAGCTGGAAAAAGAGCTCAACCTCACCTACGGCGTGGAGGACTGCGCGCCCTTCCCCTTCCTGGCCGCGGTCAGGGAGCTGTCCAACGAGGACACGCGCGCCAAGCTGGCCGCCGGCGGGCACTGAGTCCCCGCGGCTTCACCGCCGCAAAGACCTGTGCTCACAATCATACAACGACATTTGACCGCTTGTCAATAACGCGGAAGGACGGGGCGAAAAACTCCGTCCCATCCAGTTGCCGGTCCCTGTGCTGGAGGCAATAAACCCGTCATGCGCAGCGGCTGCGGATAATAAAGAGCCAATGCAGAACGAAGTATCAGCACAGCCAGGCTCCTGCCGCCATGGGATATTACGGTACAGGAAAAGTTCAAAACACGCTTTTACATAAGCACGCTGGTCACAATGATAATCTACGACCGTGGATAGCAGCTTGCAAACCGGTGGGAACACTGCGACCGGCAGAAGAAGACGGTCAAAAATCTCCACGGCATGATGCGTGGAATTCACACCGAGAAGGAGCCTTGCGTGCTGCTTCTGCCGCGCTAAAACGGGGTCTGACGTTAATTAACGCCAGGCCTCGTTTCTTAATTCAATGCTGCTCAGGATTTATGCGCTCTTGAGCTCGCTTCCTGCTATTCTTAGTGCGACAGTCGTCTTCCGCAGATTTCATGGTGCCGGGGGCTCCTGCATTTTGGCTGCGCGGGAGATGTCGGCGGCGGCTTTCTTCAGGGCGGCCAGGTTCCGCTGTGTGTGCCGCTCCATGCGCGTGCTGGGGCCGGAGCAGCTTATGGCGGCAATGGCGGCGCCGGAGCGGTCAACGAGGGCCACGGCGTAGCAGGTCAGGCCCTCTTCACCCTCCTCGTTGTCTATGGCCCAGCCCCGGGCCCGGGTGCGCTCGATCTCGGCGTAGAGCTCATCCGGGCCGTTGAGCCCGTTCGGCGTCAGGCGGCGGAAATCGGCGGCGCGGGCGTACTGCTCGAGCTGTTCACGGCTCTTGAAGCACAGCATGGCCTTGCCCATGGCGGTCTGGTGTGCCCAGCGCCGGTCGCCGAGGACGGTGTCCATCTTCAGGTTCAGCCGTCCCAGCGCCTTGTCCGCGAATACCACGTGGTAGGGTCCGTCCATGATGCCCAGGTGCGCCGTCTCGCCGGTGCTGTCGGCCAGCTGCGTGAGGTATGGCCGCACCAGGCCCGTGAGCACCATGCGGCTCTGCGCCAGCGCACCCAGGGAGAAGAGCTTGATGCCAAGCCTGTAGCCGCCCTCCGGCGAGCGCGTGAGGTAGCCCTTGGCCTCCAGGGTGTACAGCATCCTGAATGCTGCCGTGCGGCTCACGCCCAGCTCCCTGGCCGCCTGCGCCGCCGTGAGCTCCTCGCGCTCGAAGAACAGCCCGAGCACGTCGAGGGCGTGGTCAAGGGATGAGAGAATGTACTGGGAACCCTCGTCCATATCACGGCGCCCCCTTTTCCCAGGTCATAAAGCAGTCGCCGGCGCCGGTGGCGGGGTCTGTGCCCGTGCCGCTCACGGAAAAGCCCTCGCGCCGGTAAAAGTTCAGCGCGCGCGTGTTGGCGGCATAAACGTTCAGGCTAAGGCGCGGCTTCATCGACTTGGCCAGCTCCAGGAGCCGCCGCCCGATACCATGCGAGCGGGCCGGCGCGTTTATAAACAGCCCCTCAATGTGCTCGCCGCTGAGGCCGATAAATCCCTCTATGCCACCTGCGTCCTCATATATATAGACCTCGGCCTCCGCCAGCGCTGCCTTGACCGGGGCGAAGTTGGCCCGCCAGTAGTCCGCGGGTATAAAACTGTGTGCATCCAGGTTGGCAGCCAGCCAGATTTCGGCGACGGCCTCGATGTCGGACGGCTCCATACGTCTTATCATGTCCTGCCTCCTTGACTTTCCGCCGGGTTCGTGGTATTATCCGGCCAGATAGGGTTCGCAAAACGAACATATTGTTATTATAGCGAACGGATTTGCTTTCGTCAAGAGCTCGAGGGTTCGCCATAATAATTGCACAAATCCAACGCTGAAATTTTGTAAAATCTGCTGGGAGTGATTCAAATGCAAGAGATTCGGCTGCACGGCAGGGGAGGACAGGGCCTGGTGAAGGCCAGCCACATCGTGGTCAGGACCGCGGTGGAGACCGGGCACTACGGACAGTTTATCCCCTTCTTCGGCGTGGAGCGCAAGGGCTCGCCCGTCTTCGGTTTCCTGCGGTTGAGCGAGGAGGAGATACGGCGCAAGACCCAGGTCTATGAGCCGGACGTGCTCATCATCCTGGACGACACGCTTGTGCACCTGCCCGCGACCTACGCGGGACTGAAGGAGGGCGGCACGGTGGTCATAAACTCCGTCCACGACGCCGCGGCGCTGAAGATGCCCGCCCAGGCTGGGAAGGTGGCCATAGTGGACGCCACGGGCATATGCATGGAGGAGCTGGGGCGCAACATCCCCAACACGGCCATGCTCGGGGCCTTCGCCAGGGTGACCGGCCTGGTGGACAAGGACAGGCTTTTTGACAACATCGCCGCCGAGTTCGGCGAAAACAACCGCAGGGCCGCCATGCGCGCGTACGACGCGGTGCAGGTCATGTGAGGAGGCGCGGTATGGAAAAAAGACACGTTACCCCGCTCGGCAACGAGGGGATGTACATACTGGACACGGCTGCCTGGCGCGTTGTCAGGCCCGTGATGGACAAAAACCGCTGCGTTAACTGCGGCATCTGCCTCGGCTACTGCCCGGTGGGCAGCATCTACGCCGAGGGCAGGGAGATACTCATAAGCTACGACTACTGCAAGGGCTGCGGACTGTGCGCCGCGGAATGTCCCAAGCAGGCGATCACGATGGAACCGGAGGTGAAGTGAGATGGGTAAGATTCAAGCGCTGACGGGCAACAAGTGCGCAACTTACGGCGCGGCGCTGTGCCGTCCTGACCTCATCGCCGCCTATCCCATCACCCCGCAGAGCTCGGTTGTCGAGGGGCTGGCTGACCTGGTGTTCGGCGGCAGGCTCGACTCGCGCATGGTGCAGGTTGAGAGCGAGCACAGCGCCATGAGCGTCGTGCAGGGCGCGGCCGCCGCGGGCGGCAGGGTGTTTACCGCCACCAGCGCGCAGGGCCTGGCGCTTATGTACGAGCCGTATTTCCGCATGTCCACGCTGCGCCTGCCAATGGTCATGGCCATCGCTACCCGCGAGATGACCTCGCCGGAGACCATCTGGTCCGGCCAGCAGGACGCCATGAGCGTGCGCGAGGCGGGCTGGATACAGTGCTTCTGCGAGACCAACCAGGAGATACTGGACATGATAATCCAGGGCTATATGCTCGCCGAGGACGAGCGGGTGCTGATTCCGGTCAACGTCTGCTACGACGGCTTTTATTCCAGCCACCTGGTGGAGCGCGTGGATGTCCCGTCGCAGGAGGAGGTGGACGCCTTCCTGCCCGCGTATGCGCTCCCGGCCAAGCTCGACCCCGCGACGCCGCAGGCGCTCGACCCCATGACCCCGGGCGAGCTGCTGATGAAGTACCGCCGCGACCATCTGGATTCCATGCAGGCCGCCCTGCCCGTAATAGACGAGGTGGACAAAAAGTTCGCCGCCGCCTTCGGACGCAGCTACGGCGGCGCCGTGGACACCTACAAGCTGGAGGACGCCGACTTAGCCCTGGTCACCGTGGGCGGCATGACCGGCACGGCGCGCGACGTGGTGGATGAGCTGCGTGCCTCCGGCGTGAAGGCGGGAGTGCTCAAGCTGCGCTTCACCCGGCCCTTCCCGGCGCAGCGCGTAAAGGACGCCCTCGCGCACGTGAAGGCCTTCGCCGTGGTTGACCGCTCCGTCAGCTTCGGCTGGGACGCCGGCCCCATGTACGTGGAGACCTGCGCCGCCCTGGGCGACGCCCTCGCGGGCAAGGCGCACTTCTCCGCCATCGGAGGCCTGGGCGGCGCTGACATATCCATGGCGCATATGGCCGCCGTGGTGGATAAGCTGCGTTCCCTGAATGACGCCGGCAGGGCGGAGACGCTCTGGCTGATGGACTAAGGAGGGTTTGAAATGAGCTATATGGATGTACTGAAGACCGCTCCCCAGGTCATGACCCCCGGCTCCTCGGCCTGCCAGGGCTGCGGCGGCGAGCTGATACTGCGCCGCATCATGCAGATAGCGGGCAATAACAGCGTTTTCGCCGTACCTCCCGGCTGCATGGCCGGGGCGGGCGTGGACGGCTGGAGCTACGCCAACGGCTGCACCGCGCCCATACACATAACGCTGCTGGACAACACCGCCAGCTTCATGTCCGGCGTGAGCGAGATGTACCAGCGCAAAGGCCGTCCCGACGTCAACATAGTCGCCGTCGCCGGCGACGGCGCCACTGCCGACTGCGGCTTCCAGAGCCTCTCCGGCGCCGCCGAGCGCGGCACCAGGATGCTCTATGTCTGCTACGACAACGAGGGCTATATGAACACCGGCTTCCAGCGCTCGTCTACTACCAGCCTCGGCTCACGCACCAGCACCACTCCCACGGGAGCGGCCATCAACGGCAAGGAGCAGAGCGCAAAGTATGTGCCGCTCATCATGGCCATGCACAACATCGAGTACTGCGCCACGGCCAGCCCCAGCAACATGCCGGACTTTGTGGCCAAGGTCAAGCGCGGCCTGGAGGCTAGCAAGAACGGCTTTGCCTACCTGCACGTGTTCTCCCCCTGCCCGACCGGGTGGAGCTTCAAGCCAGACGAGAGCATTGCCGTCGCCCGCCGCGCCGTACAGAGCAACGCCTTCCCGCTCTGGGAGTGCGACCGCGGGAAGTACTACATGACGGAAAACCGCAGCCCCGTCACCATCGCCGAGTTCGTGCGCGGCATCGGCAAATTCAATAAGCTCACCGATGAGGACATCGCCGAGCTGCAGAAGGAAGCCGACGCCAGGTATGATATGATAAAGCGCCTGTGCGGGAAATAAGATGAGTTAAAGCGCCCCGGCCCCCGGGGCGCTTTTCCCGGAAAAGCGATCGGAAAAAGTGAAAAAAGTGCTTGACTTTTTTCGCACAGCGTGTATAATACTATCTGCACCTAGCGGGATTGTGTAAAGGTAGCACAGCGGACTCTGACTCCGTATGTGAGGGTTCGAATCCTTCTCCCGCTGCCAAAGCCCTCGGCACTGCCGAGGGCTTTATTTATTCACTTGACAAACGGGGTTAAACAGGGTTAACTAAGTACATGAAAAAGTTCTTTGCAATATTAATAGCCTTATCCCTGGCGCTGTCCCTGGCCGCCTGCGGGGAGGCGCCGGAGGCTGATAACGGCGGGATCTCCGTCGTGGCCACGACCTTCGCCCCTTACGACTTTGCGCGGCAGCTCGTCGGCGACACGGGGACGGTCTCCATGCTGCTGCCGCCGGGCAGCGAGTCGCACTCATATGAGCCGACGCCGAAGGACATCCTGGAGATACAGAACGCGGACGTTTTCATCTACGTGGGCGGCGAGAGCGACGCCTGGGTGACGGACGTGCTGGAGAGCGTGGGCGAGGGCGTGCGCGCCGTGACGCTCATGGACTGCGTTGAGCTCCTCGAGGAGGAGACCGTAGAGGGCATGGAGGCCGAGGTGCACGACCATGAACACGGCGAAGAGGGCCATGAGGCCGAGTACGACGAGCACGTGTGGACAAGCCCGCGCAACGCCGCCCTCATCTGCGAGAAGATAGCGGCCGCCCTCTGCGAGGCAGACCCGGCCAACGCGTCCGTGTACAACGCCAACCTGGCCGTGTACAGCGCCGAGCTCGCCAAACTGGACGCCGCGTTTACCGGTATTGTGGCGGACGGGGCGCGTAAGACCATCATCTTTGCCGACCGCTTCCCGCTGCTGTACTTTGCGCGCGCCTACGGCCTCGCGTACTACGCCGCCTTCCCCGGCTGCAGCGAGGACGCGGAGCCGAGCGCGGCGACGGTGGCGTTCATCATCGACAAGGTTAGGGAGGAGGACATCCCCGTCGTCTTCCACGTGGAGCTGGCCAACGAGGACATGGCGGACATAGTCTGCGACGAGACAGGGGCTGTCAAGCGGCAGTTCAACGCCTGCCACAATGTCACCCGCGCGCAGTTCAACGCGGGCGTTACCTACCTCGACCTCATGTGGGAGAACACCGAAGTTTTAAAGGAGGCGCTGGCCTGATGGCACTGATAAAATGCGAAGACCTGGCCTTCGCCTATTCGGGCGAGACGGTGCTGCGCGGCGTGAGCTTTTCCGTCAACACGGGCGACTACCTCTGCATCGTGGGCGAGAACGGCTCCGGCAAGAGCACGCTCATGCGCGGCCTGCTCGGCCTCAAGGAGCCGAGTGCGGGCAGCATAACCTTCGGCGACGGGCTCAAGCCCAATGAAATCGGCTATCTGCCCCAGCAGACGGACCTGCAGCGGGATTTTCCCGCCAGCGTGTTCGAGGTCGCGCTCTCCGGGCGCCTGAATTCGCTGGGACGGCGGTTCTTCTACTCCAAGGCCGACCGGGCCGAGACGGAGCGCAACTTAGAGCGCATAGGCATGCTCGAGTTCAAAAACCGCTGCTATCAGGAGCTCTCCGGCGGGCAGCAGCAGCGCGTCCTGCTCGCTAGGGCCCTGAACGCCACCAGCAAGCTCCTGCTCCTGGACGAACCCGTCGCGGGCCTGGACCCCGTGGCTACCGGGGAGATGTACAATATATTAAAGCTCATCAACCTCTGCGACGGCGTGACGGTCGTCATGGTGTCCCACGACGTGAACGCCGCTATGCGCTACGCCACGCACATACTGCAGCTGGGCCACACGCAGCTCTACTTCGGCAGCGTGCACGACTACGTGCACTCCGACGCCGCCAGGATACTGAGGGGAGGGGAGAAGGCATGATACTCTTTGAAATGCTGTCCTATTCCTTCCTGGCACGGGCAATGCTCGTCGGCGTGCTCGTCTCGCTGTGCTCGGCGCTGCTGGGCACCTCGCTGGTACTCAAGCGTTATTCGATGATAGGCGACGGCCTCAGCCACGTCGGCTTCGGCGCTCTTGCCGCAGCGAGCGCGCTCGGACTCGCGCCGCTGGCCGTGGCGGTGCCGGTGGTGGTCGTGGCGGCGGTGATACTCCTGCGCATCTCACAGACGCGCAGCGCGATCAAGGGCGACGCCGCGGTGGCCCTTATATCCAGCGGCGCCCTGGCCATAGGCGTGCTGGTGATCTCACTTACCAGCGGGTCGAACACCAACATCTCCAACTATATGTTCGGCTCCATCCTCACGGTCTCGCGCGCGGACGCGGTGCTCTCCGTGGTGCTGTGCGTAGCCGTAATCGTCTGCTTTACCCTGCTCTATCCGCGCATCTTCGCCGTAACATTTGACGAGACTTTCGCCCAGGCCACCGGTGCGAAGGCGGGGGCGTACAATATGCTCCTCGCCGTGCTTACCGCCGTGACTGTCGTGCTCGGCATGCGCATGATGGGCGCGCTGCTGATATCCAGCCTCATAATCTTCCCGCCGCTGGCGGCGATGCGCGTGTTCCGCTCGTTCCGGTCGGTCACCGTCTGCTCGGCTGTGTTCTCGGTCGTGTGCTTCGTGCTCGGCATGACGGCCAGCTATGCGCTGGAGACGCCCAGCGGTGCGAGCGTGGTGTGCGTTAATATAATCGGGTTTGCGCTGTTTGCGCTCATAGGACGGCTGAAATGCATAGCAAAGTGAATATTCCAGCGGTTATGCAGAAAATTGTGTATATTAACCGTTAACAAAGCGCATTTTCGCGTAAATTTCCGCATAATATTTCACCCCGGCGGTTGACAAAACCCTGCCGGGGTGATATTATGCGTAAGTCAGGTTAACAGTTTGTTAAAACGCCTGGCCGATATGATTACATAATGGAAAGAGGATAAGTAATGAAGAAGTTTCTTGCACTGCTTCTCGCCCTCGTGATGGTGTTCGCCCTCGCTGCCTGCGGCAGCGAAGCCAGCGACCCCAACGCCGACCCCGCCGCTACTGACGACGGAGCAAGCGCTACCCCCGAGGCGACCCCGGAACCGACCGAGAACCCCTACGCTGAAATGAGCACCGAGGAGCTGCTCGCCCAGCTCGAGACCGTCACTGACGGCGTCCTGAGTGTGGCCACCAGCCCCGACTTCGCCCCCTACGAGTTCTATGCCCTGGACGAGAACGGCAACGCCACCCTCGCCGGCTTTGACATCGCCCTGGCTCAGTACCTGGCTGACTTTATGGGTCTTGAGTGCCAGATTACCGCGATGGATTTTGACGGCATTGCGACCGAGCTGTCCATGAAGACCACCGACATCGGCCTCGCCGGCTTCAGCCCCGATCCGGAGCGTGAGGGCGCCATGGCTTTCTCCGACCTCTACTACCTCGGCGGACAGAGCTTCGTCACCACCAAGGACAAGGCCGACCTGTTCCCCGACCTTGAGAGCATCAACAACCCCGAGTATCAGATCGGCTGCCAGAGCGGCTCCATCCAGCAGGATCTCGCCGAGGAGTACGCTGCTCCCGAGAGCGTTACCACGCTGGTCCGTGTGACCGACATCGTCGCCGAGCTGGTGTCCGGCGGCCTGGACGGCGCCTTCATTGAGACCGCCGTTGCCGAGAACTACGCTGTAACCAACCCCGATCTTGAGATCGTCCTTGAGGTTCCCTATGACCAGGCCGGCTCCGCCGTCGGCGTGCAGCTGGACAACCCCGTGCTGCTCGAGCTGGTCAACCGCGGCATAGCTCAGTGCATCGAGTCCGGCGAGATGGATCGCTTCGTGGCCGAGGCCAACGAGCTGTCCCTGGGCGACATGTACGAGGGCCTGCTGGACGCCAGCGGCCAGGTTCCTGATGCCGGCACCAGCGCCGAGGACGCCAACGCCGCCAACAGCGCCGCGCCTGAGGAGAGTCCGGCTGCCTGAGCGGGCAGTATTTAACCGGTAAACGCAACGCAGGGCCCTCCCCCGCAATGGGGGAGGCGCTTTGCATGTAAAAGGAGTGGTACATAAATGTTTACACAGGCCGGCTTTGAGGCCGCACTCAGCTACTGGAGGCTGTTTCTCGAGGGCACGGTGACTACCGTGGTGCTTTCCGCCTGCGCAGTCTTCTTTGGCTTCATTATGGCGCTCATACTGGCGCTGTGCCGTATGGGCAAAGTGGGTCCGCTGCGCTGGATAGCCACCGCATACGTCGAGGTATTTCGTGCCACCCCGATGCTCGTGCAGGTGCTGCTCATCTACAATATGATGACCATGGCGCTTGACATGCCTACGTTTACGCTGTTTTTTGACGTGCGTTTCAACCGCTTCCTGCCCGGCGTGATAGCGCTGAGCCTGAACTCCGGCGCGTACCTCAGCGAAGTCATTCGCTCCGGCATCAGCTCAATACCCATCGGACAGACCGAGGCCGCGCGCTCGCTGGGTCTTCCTGCGGGTAAGACCATGCGTCTCGTGGTGCTGCCGCAGGCCATAAAGAACATACTGCCGGCCATGGCCAACGAGTTCGTCACGATAATCAAGGAGTCCTCGATAACCTACCTTATCGGCGTGTCCGAGATTATGAGCGCCGTCCAGGCCGTGCGCGGAGCTACCTACCGCTCCCTTGAGGCGCTGGTTTATGCAGGTATCCTCTACTTCTGCCTGACCTTCCCGACCTCCAAGGTTATCGCCCACTTTGAAAGGAAGATGAGCCGTGGCTACAAGAGATAAGAAGCAAGCACTTGAGAATACCGAGGCCTACCTGGCCGAGCACCCGGCGGATACAAACGCGCTCATAAGCGTCCGCGGCCTCAAGAAGCACTACAACAAGGGCGCCATCAAGGCCCTGGACGGTGTGGACGTCGATATACACAAGGGTGAGGTCGTCGTCATAATCGGTCCGAGCGGCGGCGGCAAGAGCACTCTGCTGCGCTCGCTGAACCTGCTCGAGGAGCCCACCGAGGGCGCCGTGTTCTTCGAGGGTGTGGACATCACCAAGAAAAAGGACGCCGAGGGCAAGAAGATAGACATCAACGTCGTGCGCCAGAAGATGGGCATGGTGTTCCAGCAGTTCAACCTGTTCCCGCACAAGACGGTCATCGAGAACATGATTCTCGCCCCCGTGCAGCTGGGCAGGCTCAAGGAGGACGAGGCGCGCGCCAAGGCGCAGAAGCTGCTCGAGCGCGTAGGCCTCGGCGACCGCGCCGACGCCTATCCCATCCAGCTCTCCGGCGGCCAGCAGCAGCGCGTCGCAATCGTCCGCGCACTGTGTATGGATCCCGACGTCATGCTCTTTGACGAGCCCACCAGCGCCCTAGACCCCGAGATGGTCGGCGAGGTGCTCGACGTTATGAAGCAGCTCGCCCAGGAGGGCATGACCATGGTCGTCGTCACGCACGAGATGCACTTTGCCCGCGAAGTCGGCAGCCGTATCCTGTTCCTGGCCGACGGCAAGCTGGTCGAGCAGGGCACGCCCGAAAAGCTTTTTGACAACCCGCAGAGCCCCAGGCTCCAGGACTTCCTCAGTAAGGTATTGATATGAACGACTATCAGAAGAACGCTATAAAGTATATAGACGAAAACGCCGGTATTTTTACCGGCGTTTCGGATGCAATCTGGGCCAGGCCCGAGCTCAGCCTAAAGGAGTTCGAGAGCGCCAGGCTCTATTGTGACACCCTGCGCGAGCACGGCTTCGAGGTCACGGAGGGGCTCGCCGGCGTGAAAACCGCCTTTTGCGGCAAGTACGGTTCCGGCAGGCCGGTAATCGGCATCCTGGGAGAGTTCGACGCCCTCTCCGGACTCAGCCAGGCCGCCGGATGCACTGAGCACAAGCCGCTGGTCGAGGGCGGCCCCGGCCACGGCTGCGGCCACAACATGCTCGGCGCCGGTGCGCTGGGCGCGGCCTTCGCCGTCAGGGACTTCCTCGAAAAGTCCGGCCACAGCAGCACGGTCATCTTCTACGGCTGCCCCGGCGAAGAGGGCGGCGCAGGCAAGGCCTTCATGGCCCGAGAGGGCATGTGGCGCGAGCTCGACTGCGCCCTGACCTGGCACCCGAGCGATGTGAACGAGGTCGTCACCGGTACGAACAACTCCAGTATCCAGGTGCTCTACAAGTTCCACGGCGTCTCCGCCCACGCGGCGGGCGACCCGGAGAACGGCCGCAGCGCGCTGGACGCCGTGGAGCTGATGAACACCGGCGTGCAGTACCTGCGCGAGCACATGACCAGCGACTGCCGCATCCACTACGCAATCATCGACGCCGGCGGCGTTTCTCCTAACGTGGTACAGAGCGAGGCCAGCGTCCTCTATCTGGTGCGTGCCAACAAGGTGCGGGACAGCATAGCTCTCCTGAAACGTGTGGACAAAATCGCCCAGGGCGCGGCGCTCATGACCGAGACCAGCTTCGACCGCCAGTTTATCGATGGCACCGCCGAGCTGGTGCCCAACTACACGCTGGAAGCGCTGCTCTACCGTATCTTCAACGAGGTCGGCCTGCCCGAGTACACGGACGGGGAGCGCCAGCTGGCAGAGGCCCTGCGCAGGACCTATGAGCTCCACGCCGCTCCCGGCATAGCGGCCGGCTTTGACGCCGACATAGCCGCCGACGTGGCCGAGCGCACCAACGGCCTGCAGGACGCGCTCTGCGGTTTCATCATGCCCGAGTACCACTCCGCCGGCTTCGTGGCCGGGAGCACGGACGTGGGCGACGTGAGCTGGCAGACCCCGGCGGCGCAGGTGCACTGCGTCACATTCCCCTTCGGAGCCGCCGGACACTCCTGGCAGAACGTCAGCTGCGGCGGAACCAGCCTCGGCCACAAGGGCCTCATAAACGCGGCGAAGATTATTGCCTGTGCGGCCATAGAGCTCATGGATGACCCCGAGACGCTGCAAAAGGCCCGGGACGAGTTTGCCCGCCGCACCAGGAGCGGCTATGTCTGCCCCATAGAGCCCGACGCCGTGCCCACGGCCATCTGAATTGGATAGAGTTTAAAAGATTAGCACTCGCCACCGACGAGTGCTAATCTTTACAGTTTGTACATATTTAGTTCATGATTTATTAAAATCTGTATTGTATTTTATATACGTAAACAGACGAGAGATGTGAATACGACATCGAGAATCTGCGAACACTAAAACGTATATATAACACATGGAGGTTTTAATCATGTTTGAACTTACCCCTTATTCCACCCGCCGCAGTATGATGGACCCGTTCAATTTCTTCAGCGATTTCTTCGGCACCAACAACGCGCCGATGGAGCTGCGTACCGACATCACCGATAAGGGCGACGCCTTTGTGCTGGAGGCCGACCTGCCCGGCTTCAAAAAGGACGACATCAAGATAGACCTCGAGAACGACCGCCTGACCATCAAGGCCGAGCGCCACAGCGAGCACGAGGCGGCGAAGAACGGCTATGTCCGCCGCGAGCGCAGTTTCGGCTCCTTCGAGCGCAGCTTTGACGTCAGCGGCATAGACACCGCCAGCATCAAGGCCAACTACACCGACGGCGTCCTGACCCTGACCCTGCCCAAGAGGCCGGAGCTCGTCCCCGACAACCGCAGCATAGTTATTGAGTAAAGCGAAAAGAACAAAAAAGCACCCCCATCGGGGGTGCTTTTTTAATATGCAGCCTCAGTGCCGGCGCCAGGTGGCGGGGGCAAAGAGAATCAGCATGGGGAAGATCTCCAGACGGCCGGCGAGCATGGCGAAGCTCATGATTACCTTGGAGAGGTCGGAGAAGATGTCGTAGCTGCCCATGGGGCCGGCGGGGCCGAGGCCCGGGCCGACGTTGGACATGCAGCTTACAACGGAGGCAAAGGTGGTTTCAAAATCGTAGCCGTCAAGCGAGACGATGGCGGTGAAGACAAACGTGAGCAGGAAATAGAGCGAGATGAACACCAGCGTGTTCCGTATCGTGGCCGCGGGCAGGCTGTGCCCGTTTATGCGCACACTGCTGGTCCGGCGCGGGTTGAGCATCTTGCCGATCTCCTGGGCGGAGCTCTTGAAGAAGATTATAATGCGCGAGACCTTGAGTCCGCCGCCGGTGCTGCCCGCCGAGGCGCCTATGAGCATGACGAGTATAAGTATGCTCTTGGAAAACGCCGGCCACAGCGTGAAGTCCGCGGTGGCAAAGCCCGTTGTCGTCATCAGGGATGAGACCTGGAAGAGCGAGTAGCGGAAGGCGTTCCAGAAGCCGCCGTACTCGTCGATGATATCCAGCGCGATGAGCAGGCTGGCACCCAGGGCTATGCCGAAGTAGGCCAGGAATTCGGAGTCCGTGAGCGCGTCTTTGAACTTGCGCACGAGCAGCAGGAAGTAGATGGAGAAGTTCACGCCGAAGAGCAGCATGAAGATACTGGTGACCACGTCGATATATACGCTGTCATAGAAGCCGATGGAGAGCTGCTTTACGGAGAAGCCGCCCGTGCCGGCCGTGGCCATGGCGTGGTTGAGGGAGTCAAAGAACGGCATCCCGCCGGCGCAGAGCAGTATTATAAGCATTACGGTCAGCGCGATATACATGAGGTAGGTTATCGCGCTGGAGGTGCGTATGCGGGGGACAAGCTTGCCGAAGGAGGTGCCCGGCACCTCTGCGCGCATGATATACATGCTGCGCTCCTCGCTCATGGGCATGACGGCCATGATAAACACCAGCACGCCCATGCCGCCTATCCAGTGCGAGAGGCTGCGCCAGAGCAGCAGGCCGTTGCTCATGGCCTCCACGTCCGTGAGTATGGTGGCGCCGGTGGTGGTGAAGCCGGAGACGATCTCAAAGAAGGCGTCCACATAGCTGGGGATCTCGCCCGAGAACACAAAAGGCAGCGCTCCCACCGCGCTCATGAGCACCCAGGCCAGCGCCACGCTGACAAAGCCCTCGCGCGCGTAGAAATCGCGGTTTTTCAGCTTGACCAGGTTGAGCAGCACGGCCAGCACGGCGGCGATCGCGGCGGTCTCAATGTACCAGAGAGTACTCTCGCCGTACCAGAGGGCCGTAATTATGCTCGGTATCATCAGCACGGCCTCAAGTCCCATGACGCGGCCGAGTATCTTGGCAATTATGGGATAGTTCATCGTCAGCCCTCAAATATGTCGGCGAAGCCGCGCATACCGAACTTGGTGGTGACGGCAATGACGGTGTCGTGCTTCTCCAGGGTGTCGTTGCCGCCGGGGATGATGCAGCGGCTGTCGCGTATGATGGCGGCGATGAGGGTGTCGCGCCGGATGTCCAGGTCGCGTATGGGGACGCCGAGATTGGGGGCGTCGCCGTTTATGGAGAACTCCAGCACCTCGGCCTTGCCGTAGGCTATGTCGTGCAGGGACTCGATGCCGACGGTGTCGATGGAGTGCTGCATCGCGCGCACATAGCGCACGACGATCTCTGCGGCGGTGTTCTTGGGCAGGACAAAGCTGCCCAGCTTCTGCAGGCCGGCCATAACGCGGAAGGAGTCCTCGTTGACCTTGACTATCACCTTGCCCACGCCGCTGCGCTGGGCGAACATGGAGGTGATGATGTTGTTCTGGTCGCTGCCGGTGAGGGCGACAAAGGCGTCCGTCGTGCGGATGCCCTCCTCCTCGAGCACGCTCGGGTCGGTGCCGTCGCCGAGCAGGACCTCGGCCTTGGGCATGATCTCCTTGATGGTCTCGCAGTTCTCCTCATCCTTCTCGATGATCTTGACGCGGATGCCCGCGCCGATGAGATAGGAACCGAGATAGAGCGAAATTCGCCCGCCGCCGAGCAGCATGACGTTGCGCACGGAGCGCTTGTAGGCGCCAATGCTCTTGAAAAATGCACTGATGGCGCTGGGGGCGCCGACGACATGGATTATATCCCCGGCCTGGAGCACAAAGTCGCCGCGGGGGATGAGAACGTCCTCACCGCGCTCAACGACGGCGATTAGTATGCCGGAACCGAGCTTTCCGCGCAGCCTGTCCAGCCGCAGCGAGCAGAGCGGGGAGCCCTCCTCGACCGTGTGCTCGACCATCTCCGCGCGGCCCTTGGCGAAGGAATCCACCTTGGCGGCGCTGGGGAAGCGCAGGATGCGCGAGATCTCGGCCGCGGCCGTCTGCTCGGGGTTGAGCACCAGCGAGAGGCCGAGCTCGTCCTTGAGGAAGACCATCTGGCGGAAATACTCCATCGTGCGCACGCGCGCGACAGTGTTCTTCACGCCCAGCTTCTTGCCGGTCAGGCAGCAGAGCATGTTAACCGCGTCGTCGTTGGTCACGGCGATGAGCAGGTCCGCGTCGCTGACGCCGGCCTGGCTGAGCACGCTGTAATCCGCGCCGTTGCCCAGCAGTGTCATCACGTCAACGCTGTTGGAAAGCTGCTCCAGACAGTCCTCGTCACTGTCCACAACCGTGATGTCGTGACCCTCGTCGGCCAGCCGGAAGGCCATCTCCTTGCCCATACGGCCCGCGCCTACAAGTACAATATTCATCGTTTCATTTTCTCCAGTTTTTTATATAAATTTTTTTGGACACAACGTCAGGCAAGAGAGGCTCAGGCCTTTTTCCGCCTTCTGCGGCGGCGGCCGCGGCTGCGGGGCTGGGCCGCCTTGGCGGCGTAATACTCCTGCATGGCCTCGTCGGCGTTATAGGCGAGGCAGGCGGCGGAGTAGGTGCCGTCTGGCTGGTGCTTGAAGCGAATGCGCAGCAGCAGCTTGCCGTCGGTTGCGCACTCGGCCAGGTTCATATAACGGTGATCGCCCTGATTGACCCACTTGGTGAAGCTCAGCGTGCCGCCGCAGATGGGGCAGTGCGGCTCGCTCAGGGCTGTGTCGGCAAAGGCGTCGCCCTTGGAGGCGTATCCGGAGAAGGCCGCATGGGCTATGGCCTCCGGGCCGTCGCTGGGCCTGGGCTCGCGCGGGGTGCGGCGGGCGAGTATCTCCGGCGCCTGGGCGTACTGCGCCAGGCCGGTGACCATGTCCAGCCTGGAGCACACCAGGGCGGTGTTGTAGGCGTCGCCCAGGGCGTCGTGCGCCACGCGGGTCTGCTCGATGCCGAAGTGCTCCATGGCCGTGCCCAGGCTCTTCTGGTTCTTGTCGCCGTCGGTCTGGAGGTTATATATGAGCTGGAGGTTCACCCAGCCGGCAATCCAGTCCCAGTCCAGGTCGTGGATGATTATATTCTGCTCCATTATGCCCTGGTCGTCGTAGCCCCAGGTCAGGAAGGTCACGCCCTCCCCGCACCACTCGCGGAACTGGCGGAAGGCCTCCGGAAAGAGCACGCCGCGGCTCAGCCGCTCCTTGTCAAATCCGGTCAGCTTCTTGACCTTGTAGTGCATGCGCTTGAAATACACCGGCTTGACGTCTATCTGGAACTCCTCGCCGGGCGTCATATCGTCGTTGAGCTTTACCGCGCCTATCTGGATTATCTCCCCGCGCAGGTGGATGGGCAGCTTGTTAAAAACGGAGGACTTGGAGCTCATAGCCTGGTTCCACTCCAGGTCCACCACTACGTAATTCATTATCCTACCGTCCCCTTTGTTCACACATTCGCCACAGATTATATCACAGCGCAGACGCAATGGCAATTCCCAATAGAGTCATTTTGCAGGCGAGGCGGCGCAAAAAGTAAGGGCTTGCCGCGGGCGCCGCCGTTTGATATATTATTTATAGTTGTAAGGGAGGCGGTTTCATGTCCAGCGAGGCTACCAAATACGCCCTGGCCAAGGCCATGGAGGAGTGCATGCGCACGCAGAGCGTGGAGAACATCACGGTCACGGAAATCGTGCGGCGCTGCGGCGTGGCGCGGCAGACGTTCTACCGCAACTTCCTGGACAAGTACGACCTCATCAACTGGTACTTCGGCAAGCTGCTCGCGCGCAGCTTTGAGCACATGGGCTCGGGCCGCACGGTGCGCGAGGGGCTGGAGCGCAAGTTCGAGTACATCCGCGCGGAGCGGGTGTTCTTCGCCGCGGCCTTCCGGGCCGACGGGACAAACTCGCTCAAGGAGCACGACACGGAGGCGATCATGGCGTTTTACTCCGAGCTCATAGAGCGCAAGACAGGTGCGGCCCCGGCGGGGGAGACCTCGTTCCTGCTGGAGCTCTACTGCCGCGGCTCGGTGGCAATGACGGTGCGCTGGGTTTTGGGCGGGATGCGCTCGGAACCGGCGGAACTGGCCCGGTATATGACGGACGCCCTGCCCGCCCCGCTGAAGGTTTTGTTCGAACGATTGGCATTATTGTAAAATTTTTGTGTTACAAAGAAGTTACGTTCGTTGACTTTGCTTTGACACTGTGATAGTATTGGCTGTGAACCCGGCGACGGCGTTAACGCCGTTTGCTTCATCTCTGATGAAGCAAATACCTCTTATGGAGAAAATATATAAAAAGGAGAATCGGTATGAAAAAGCGCATACTAACAATGCTGTTAGCCGTGTGCCTGGTACTGGCTCTGGGTACAGTCAGTGCACTGGCGGACGGCAACGATGAATCATTGACAACACCATTAGAAGATCCCAATGCTTCTACGGTTGCCATGATTGGGAATGTTGGTTTTAGCACCTTGAGCGATGCCTTTGAAAAAGTGCAGAGCGGACAAACTATAGTTCTTCAGGATAACCTTACACTTAGTTCTGCAATTAACATTGCACAAGATGGTGAAACGCTTAAATCATTTACATTAGATTTAGGTGGTTATACGGTTAGCTATGGCGGAGGAACCCTGTTCAACGTTTATAATGCCAATATTACCGTTCAAAATGGCACCATCAATTACACCGGTAAGGAAAACACCTGCGCAGTTTGGCTGCGTGGAGTTAATTCTGGCCTGACACTGGCGGAAAACGCCTACATTACAACAAACAAAGACGACGATTCATCGGCATGGTGCCTTGGAGTAGCTAGCACTGCCACGAATGCCAATGTGGTCATTGACGGTACGCTTGATGGTGCAGTTGGATTTACCATCAATGGCATGATTAAAACAGGTAATGTTACCGTTACTGTCAATGGAACAATTAAAGGCTATTATGGACTTTACCTTGCAGGGATGGGTACTACGACTATAAATGATGGTGCTGTGATTGATGCCTCTAGTACCGGCGTTGAGATACGTGCTGGCGAGCTCAATGTTTATGGTGGCAGAATTGCGGGCGGAGATAGTTATGATGTTGAAGCCAATCCAGGAGGCACAACAACCACTGGTGTTGGCATTGCAGTTGCACAGCATACTACAGAATTGCCGATAGTTGTAAATGTATATGACGGCACCATAACCGGTTCGCATGCATTTAGCGAGGCAGATCCACAGAATAACGAAGATTCCGAAGATATTACATTAAATATCTCAGGTGGTAGTTTTCAGTCTTCTGTAGCGGGGAATTCTGCCATTAGTATCGAAGACAGCGATGTCCTGACGGTAGTGGGAGGTATATTCAAAACCTCTGATGACTCCGCCGATACCTCTGTAGAAGATTTCTTCCCCGATGGTTCTTCTATGACCATTGACCCAGACACCGGCAAGGTTGAGATAGATACTAAGAATGCTGTCGCCACTGTCAACGGCATAGGTTATCCCTCTCTTGCGGACGCTATTGCCGCTGTGCCTGAAGGCGGCACCATCGAGATTATCGACGACATCCTCGACGTTGACCTGAACGACGGCAGCGGCCAGAACGGTGTTTTCAATATCAACAACGGCAAGACCTTTACTATCAACGGCAACGGGCATACCATCAAGGTGAGCACAGATCATGCTAATGCCGACACCAACGTCCACGTCTTCAACGTGACCAACGGCGAAGTTACCTTCACCAACCTGACCGTTGACGGCGGCGGATATGCCCGTCACGGCATCCAGGCCCACGGCGCAAAAGCCGAGGTCATCCTGAACAACGTCACCAGCATCAATAACGAGGGCTACGGCGTGATTGCCAACGCCGGCGGCACCGTCACCGCGAACTATCTGACCACCGACGACAACGGCTGGGGCGGCGTGAACGTAGAGGCCAACGGCCAGACCTCCACCTTCAACATGAAGGACGGCAACCTCAAAGAGAATGCTTCCATAGTCTTTGAGGACGAAGATGGCACCGGTTCCGCCAATGCCAAGCTCGACGGCGGTAACTTCAACACACTCGAGGTCAAGACCGCTAATGTCAGCATCGACATAAACGGCGGCTCTTATGACAGCATCGTGGTTGCCGATGATGTGACTCTCGCCAGCGGCGTTATCACCGTTGACGGTGCAAGCTTTAACGAGCCCGTGTCCGGCATTGCCGAAACCGAGGATTATCAGGTTTACTACGGCGGCGTCTACTCCTACTATGACAGCTTCAGCAAGGCCTGGAACGCTGTCGGCAGGGGCAACGCCAACGCTGTCATCGCCTATGTCGGAGAGGGCAGCGGCGCTGCCGCCGAGGTTGTGACCTTCAAGGTCGGCGAAAAGACCGTCACCTACACCGTGCCTTACGGCTTTGAGCTCAGCCTCCCGAGCCCGTACAACTATTCCACCAAGTTCCTCGGCTGGGAGTGCAGCCGTGACGGCGACCTCTATAAGGTCAATGCGAAATACACAGTCTACCGCGACGTGACCTTTACGGCCACTTACGAGGTTACCGGCTACAACATCTACATAGACCGCAGCATTGAGAACGGCGAAGTCAGCACCAGCCCGAGCGGCAGCGCCGCGGCGGGTGAGACCGTGTATATCTACGTCGATCCCGACACCGGCTATGTCCTTGACGAGCTGACTGCCTCCTGGGGCTACAACTACAGGTATGAGCTCAGCCTCCGCAGCGTGCGTGACGGCGTATACCGCTTCACCATGCCCGAGGGCAACGTCTACATCACCGCCACCTTCGAGCGCAGCAACCTGCGCATGCCCTTCACCGACGTGAACCGCGGCGACTGGTTCTATGACGCCGTCTACTACGTCTGGGCCAACGACATGATGGAGGGTGTGTCTGACACCAGCTTCAACCCCAACGGCTCCATGACCCGCGCCATGTTCTGGGCGGTCCTCGGCCGCATCGACGGCGAGACAATCACCGGCAGCGACTGGGTCGAGGAGGCCCGTGACTGGGCCATGAGCGAGGGCGTCTCCGACGGCGAGAACCCCTACGCGCTCGTCACCCGCGAGCAGATGGTGACCATGCTCTGGCGTTACGCCGGCGAGCCGGGCCGCAGCGCCAACCTGAACCGCTACACCGACGCGGGCAGCATCTCTGACTGGGCCGAGGACGCCATGGAGTGGGCCATAGCCCGCGGCGTCATCGACGGCATGACCAGCACCACGCTGCAGCCCCAGGGCACCGCTACGCGCGCCCACTGCGCCACCATCTTCATGCGCTACGACCAGCTGTAATGCAGCTGCAGGACTAACAAAAAAGCAGGTACCGGTACGGTACCTGCTTTTTTTATATCCCGGCCCGTGGAACCGGGGTTTTTTACGGCTGCCTTGTCTTGCGGGAGGGCCAGTCAGGCGCAGGGGGGACGGGATAATAGGTCTCGGACTCCGAGTATTTGATCAGGAATCCGAAGAGCTCCATCGTCTGCAGCACCTCGCGCTCTCCGCGCCTGCCGCGGGCGTGGCTGATGACCAGATACTCCGTCAGGCGCTCCGCCGTCTCCAGACGGCGGCCCTTTACCACCGCGTAAACGGCGCAGGGGCCCAGACCGGGCGAGGTGAAGTGGAAGTAGGGGTTGGCCATGAAGAAGAGGTAGAGCATGTAGTCGAACTGACATTCCACATACTCCAGCGTCTCGCCGGGCAGCGGCTTTATCTTGTACGTCTGATAGTCGCTTATGGCCATCAGGACGCCCCTGAAGAGCTCGTACTCGTCGGCATTGACCGAGATGCTGCCGCGGCCGCTCTTGACAAAGATGAGCGTTGTGCTGTCGTTCTGGCGCAGCGCGGTTTCCATGGTGGCGCTCCTGGGCACGGCCTTGATGGGGCTGGACTGTTCCTTGCCGTCATCAAAGAAGTAGTCCATGCTGGTCATGGGCTGCGTGAAGCCCCTGTTCTTTTTCCTCGGCATATCACTTGCTCCTTTTCTCGTAGCGGAATTCCGTGGGCGTCATACCGTTGACGCTGCGGAACGCCCTGGTGAACACCTTGGCCGAGTTGAAGCCAACACCCATGGCAATGTCCAGCAGGGGCAGGTCGGTGTTTATAAGCATCGCCTCCGAGTGACGCACCCGGCTGAGCATGATCACGTGCCGCACGCTCATGCCGAAGAGCTCACGGAATTTGTCGCTCAGCAGCGTTTCGGAGATGTAGAGCTCGGATGCAACCTGTTTTTGCGTTATTGGCTGGGCATAGTTGAGCTGGATATAGTTCAGGGCGGAGATAATGGTCTTGTTGCCGACCATGCCGAAATAGCCATGCCCGCCCTGGAGCCGCTGGATGCGGTACTCGTTCGGCGCCATGCCCTTGTACTTCTTGAACACCCGGTAGAAGGAGGCCTCGGTGGTGAAGCCGGAATAGGAGAGCAGGTAGGAAAGGGACACGTCCTCGAAAAACATCGCCCCGGAGGCTATGTTTATGCGCATCCTGTCCAGCGACTGCTGGAAATCACGCCCGCTTATTCTGCGCAGCTCACGGTTGAGCTCGGCGGCGGTGCAGCCGAATTCGGCGGCCACGCCCTCGCTCGTGAGCTGTTCGCGGTAGTGCTCGGCAATATACAGCGTGGCGTGCCAGCCCAGGGGCATGACACTGGCGGGGTCGTGCCGCTTGGCGCGCTTGACGCAGTCATTTATGAAAAAGAAGACGATCTGTCCCAGCACTGCAACCTTAATAGTTGAACTTCCGCGGCTGTAATTGTCGTTTTCTGCTTCGAATTCGCCCAGCAGTCTTAATATTATGTCTACCTTATCCTCTCTTATATTGATAACAGGCATGGCCTGCATGATAGCCCGTGAGACGGGGTTGGTCATGGGGCGCATGACCAGGTAGGAGGAGAGGGGATAGTCATATACGCAGAGAGCAAACTCAAGTGTGCTGCCGAAGGTTGGCTCAATCGTATAGGTGTGGTATGATTGCAGCCAGCAGAGGCTTCCCGTGCTGAGAGGGAACTCAACGCCGTTAATCGTTATGCGGCCCTCTCCGGATGTGACGAAGAACACAATGGACTCATCCTCCGATATGGGCGGCATCGGCTCTGTGATGGAAAAGTGCTGAAGGCGGAGATACTTGTCTGGGGCGACAAAAACTCCGCTTATGGGGGTTTCTGATATGCTTTTTGCGGTTGGCCAGTTCTTCATTCTGCACTTCCTTCTGCCAGGTGAAAACTACAAATTAATTCCAGCACGGCTAAGCGGGACGGCCCCATTGATTTGCCGCGCGAGACAGAGCTTATACGGGCAAATCGGCGGATACTGTCCGTAATGCTTGTTATTAGTAACACAATCGAAAAAGTTTCATTCCTGTAATTGCCGAATTCACAATTTGCGTATGCTTACCTGATAGTATTTAAGCAGTTTTTGTCCTCTTTGTCAATAATTAATCAGCATTTTTGGAGCCGCTGAATGGAGAATTATTGCCCACTTATGTTCCCGCATTTTATATTTAAATGCGTTAATCTTTTAGCAAGAAAGGGAGCATCCTGTAAGAATGTGCCGCTTACGGGTATGGATGATTTGGGAGGTTTGATGAATAATGGCTGTAAATGTCCGTCTTAACAGATATAACCTCGGCGCTGGAGATTTTGTCACTCCGGGCATGCAGCTGCATTATGTGGCTGAGGCAAAGCCTGATGAGCCGGCAGTTATACGCATTCACAGCGACGGCAGCGAGGAGCGGATAAGCTGGAGCGAGCTCGACAAGCTGACAAATCAGATGGCGTGGATGCTGATGGACAAGGGGGTACGTCCTGACAGCACCGTGCTGGTATCATATCCCAATTCTATTGAGCACATATGCGCCAACTATGCCATATGGAAGACGGGCGCCTGCTATATGCCGGTTTCGTGCCGCACCTCTGCCGAAGAACTCCTGGAACTGCAGACCCTGCTGTCTCCCGCGGCGGCACTCACTGATATAGATGTAGACGAGAAGGTGTTCAAGTGCGGCATGGATGAGCTGCGCGAGGCCTGCTCCGGTTATCCCGAGGACATGACGCCCGACGTCATATCCAATCCCAACATCATAAACGCCTCCGGCGGCTCGACGGGAAAGCCCAAGCTCATCAGGCAGAAGATTCCCTGCGGCCACAGCGACGGTTCGCTGAAATCCTGGTTTGATGTCAGCGGCATGGACTTTGACCAGATCCAGCTCCTGGCCGGGCCGCTGTTCCACGGCGCGCCCCATATAGCCGCCATGAACGGACTCTTCACCGGCGGGACCCTGATACTGCCGCCGAGCCTGTGCCCGGATATTCTGGTGGAGTGCGTTGAAAAATACAAGGTGCAGTTCATACAGACGGTGCCGACCCTGATGCACAGGATCATAAAGATGGCCGGGCTGAAGAAAGAGAGCTTCGCCTCGCTGCAGGCACTCTGCCACACCGGCGGAGTATGTTCCGAGTGGCTCAAGCGCGCCTGGCTGGAAATCCTGCCCCCGGAAAAGATATATGAGATGTATTCGATGACCGAGGTCATCGGCATGTGCGCCATACGCGGTGACGAGTGGCTCAGGCATCCCGGAAGCGTGGGGCTGCCCCAGTACGGGAGCAAGATCTCCATCCGCGACTGCGACGGGAAGGAGCTCGGGCCCTACGAGGTCGGCAACATATATATGTCGCCCCCGGCCGGATTCTTCTATACCGAATACATAAACGAAAGGCCGCTCAACACGCTCGACGACAACTTCCGCAGCGTGGGAGACATGGGCTATGTGGACAGCGAGGGCTACCTCTACTTCGCGGACAGGCGCAGCGACATGATAGTGACCGGCGGCGAGAACGTGTTCGCCGCGGAGGTGGAAAACGCCATGCTGCGCGACCCGCACGTGCTGGACGCGGTGGTCGTGGGCATACCGGACGCTGAGTGGGGCCGCAGGCTCCACGCGGTGCTGGAGACCGACGGACAGATAGACGCGGCGGAGCTCAAGAGCTTCCTCAAGCAGTTCCTGCTGCCCTACAAGATACCGAAGACCTATGAATTTGTAAAGCGCATAAAGCGCAAGGAAAACGGCAAGATCGCAAGGGACGAGGTCCTGAACGACTGCATTGCACGAGGCGTATAAGCCCGGTAGCCAATCCGACCGGAAACCAAATATAGCTTTATCTCAAAATCTATTAAAAGGAGAGAGTCAAGTGAGCTACGATGCGCTGTTCAGTCCTATCAAAATCCGCGGACTGGAACTGAAGAACAGGGTGATCCTGCCCGGCATGAACACAAAGATGGTTCGCAATAAGCACGAGATAGGTGAGGACATGATCGCCTACCATGTCGCCAAAGCCAAGTCCGGCTGCGCCCTCAACATTTTCGAGGTCGCCGCTGTCTGTCCGGAGCCTCACGCTTACATGTACATGGGACTCTATACCGATAAGGACGTTGAGGAGCTCAGGAAGCTCACCGACGCCGTGCACGCCGTCGGCGGCAGGATGGGAATTCAGCTCTGGCACGGCGGCTTCACGCCCCAGTTCTTCTTTGACGAGACCAACAAGCTCGAGACCCCCGATACTCTCACCGCGGAGCGCCTGCAGGAGATAGAAAAGCAGTTCGGCCAGGCCGCCAAGCGCGCCGTTGACGCCGGGTTTGACGTCGTTGAGCTGCACGCCGGCCACAGCTATCTGCCCCATGAGATGCTCAGCCCCGGCACTAACCACCGCACCGACGAGTACGGCGGAAGCTTTGAGAACCGCTGCCGCTTTGTCTGGAACTCCATCAAGGAGATCCGCGCCAACATACCCGACACCATGCCTCTGTTCATGCGCTGCGACGCTGTCGATGAGCTCATGCCCGAGGTCATGAGCGAGCAGGAGATCGTGGACTTCATCAACCGCAGCGCCGAGCTGGGCGTTGACGCCGTTGACCTCTCCCGCGGCAACTCCTTGAGCTTCGCCACCGTGTACGAAGTCCCGCCCTACCTGCTGGAGCCCGGCTTCAACATGGAGAATATAGCCAAAATCAAGAACCAGATCAGCATCCCCGTCATGGGCGTCGGCCGTGTAAATACCCCCGACCTCGCCGACAGGCTGATTGCCGAGGGCAAGGTGGACATGGTCGGCGTAGGCCGCGGCCAGATCACCGATCCCCAGTGGGTCAGGAAGGCTCAGGAGGGCCACCCCGAGCTCATCCGCAAGTGCATTGGTTGCGACCAGGGCTGCTATGACGCGGTCATCGATCCCCGCTTCAAGACCATTACCTGCACCCGCAACCCGCTGGCCTGCCTGGAGTACAAGGGCCTGCAGAAGACCGACAGCCCCAAGAAGGTCATGATTATCGGCGGCGGCATGGGCGGCATGATGGCGGCCGAGCTGCTCAAGACCCGCGGCCACGAGCCCGTCATCTACGAGGCCTCCGACAAGCTGGGCGGCCAGTTCCTGCTCGCCGGCGTCGCGCCCCAGAAGCAGGAGATGACCGCTGCCGCCGAGTGGGAGGTCGCTGAGGTCGAGCGCATGGGCATCGAGGTCCACCTGAACACCCCCGTCACCGCCGAGCTCGTCGCCGAGGTCAAGCCCGACGAGGTCATCGTGGCCGTCGGCTCCGACTACGCCGCTCCCGCCATCCCCGGCGCCGAGACCGCCTATCACCAGTACCAGGTGCTGACCGGCGAGGTCAAGCTCTCCGGCAACGTCTGCGTGGTCGGCTGCGGCAGCGTCGGCAGCGAGGTGGCCATGATGCTCGCCGCTCAGGGCTGCAAGGTCACCGCAATGGAGAAGAAGGGTGTCGGCAACGACCTCACCATGCTGCGCAAGATGTTCCTCAAGCCCCAGCTCAAGGGCTACGGCATCACCGGCATGGGCGGCACGACCGTCCTCGGCATCGAGAACGGCAAGACCGTGCACTATGTAATCACCGACCGCAAGACCAAGGAGACCACCCAGGGCAGCGCCGACTTCGACGCCGTGGTCATCTGCATGGGCATCACCGCCCGCGGCAGCGAGGAACTGCAGGCCAAGTGCGCCGAGCTGAGCATCCCCTGCCACGTCATCGGCGACGCCAAGCAGGCCCGCACCGCCCTCTGGGCCACCCGCGAGGCCGCCGAGGTCGCGCTGGCCATCTGAGCGGCCCGAAATAGAATTAAGAAAATTTGATTTGAATTGGAGACTTCAATGCGTTTCGAAAAACTTTTCACACCTATAAAGCTGCGCGGACTGGAGCTCAAGAACCGCGTGCTCATGCCCGGAATGGACACCAAGCTTGCGCACGACAGCATCGGCGAGGAGGTAATAGCCTACCACCTCGCCCGCGTCCGGGGCGGCTGTGCTCTCAACCTGTTTGAGTGCACGGCGGTGCATATCACCTCCCGTTCCAGGATGAATTTCGGCCTTTACACCGAGGAGCAGCGCGACGAGTTCAAGAAGCTCACCAGCGCTGTCCACGAGGCCGGCGGCAGGATAGGCGTTCAGCTGCTCCACTGCGGCTTCGTCTACCGCCCCTTCCTGTACGAGGGCGTCCGTTGCCTGGATGTCAACAACATGACCCAGGAGGACATCGATGAGATAGTCGCCGCCTTCGGCAGGAGCGCCAGGCTGGCCGTCGAGGCCGGGTTCGACACCGTTGAGTTCCACGCCGCGCACACCTATCTGGCACATGAGTTCCTCTCCGCCGCCATCAACCGCCGCACGGACGGCTACGGCGGAAGCCTGGAGAACCGGGCCCGCTTCGCCCTCGAGTGTATCCGCGAGATGCGCAGGAACATGCCCGAGGATATGCCCCTGCTCATGCGCGTGGACGTGCATGACGACTACCTTGAGAACGGGCTTACCGTTGATGATGTGGCCGCTTTTGTAAACATGGCGGCTGACGCCGGCGTCGACCTCGCTGACGTGTCCCGCGGTAACATCCTCTCTTTCGCTAACGTGTATGAGGTTCCGCCCATCAATCTGCCCAAGGGGCTCAACATTGAGCTCATCGGCGAGCTGAAGAGCAAAGTAAAGATCCCTGTCGCCACCGTGGGCCGTATTGTCGAACCCGAGATGGCCGAGAAGGCCCTCGAGGAGGGCAAGGCCGATATGGTCGCAATAGGGCGCGCCCAGATAGCCGATCCCGACTGGTGCGTAAAAGCCATGCGCGGCGAGAGCGACAAGATAGTCAAGTGCATAGGCTGCCTTCAGGGCTGCTATGACGCCGTCACACTGCCCGACCGCGAGACCATCACCTGCCTGCGCAACCCAATGTGCGCCCGCGAGAGCAGGCCCGTACCCGTGGCCAGGCGCACCCTGCGCGTCATGGTCGTGGGCGGCGGCATGGGCGGCCTGGTAACGGCCCGTTATCTCAAGCAGTTCGGCCACGAGCCGGAGATATATGAGATGACCGACTCTCTGGGCGGACAGTTTGTCCTGGCCGGCAAGGCCCCCCACAAGGAGGAAATAGGCGAAGCCGTGGACTGGGAGATCGCGGCTGTCAAGGCCCTGGGGATCCCCGTCCACATGAAGACCACTGTTACGCCCGAGCTCATCGCCGAGGTCAAGCCCGACGCGGTCATCTGCGCCATCGGCGCCACCCCGCTCATCCCGCCCATCAAGGGCCACGAGCTCTCCCACGTCTGCAACGCCCACGAGGTGCTCTCCGGCGAAGTCACTCCCACCGGCAACGTCGTCGTCATCGGCGGCGCCAGCGTCGGCGTCGAGGTCGCCGAGTACCTGGCCGAGCGCGGAGCCAGGGTCAGCATCATCGAGATGCGCAACAAGCCCGGCATCGGCTACGGCCCGCTGCGCCGCAAGTTTGTAAAGAAGAACCTCTTCGAGTACGGCATCAACTTCATCTCCGAGGCCCAGTGCAAGGAGATACTTCCCGACAGCGTGCTGTACGTGAAAAATGAAAAAACGGAGTCCGTCAAGTGCGACGCCGCGGTCATATCCGTCGGCTCCCGCAGCCGCGACAGCGGCGAGATAGTCCGCGCCTGCTCCAACCTGGGCATCTTCTGCCGGGTGATAGGCGATGCCAAGGCGGTCGGGAATGCGCTTGACGCCACCACCACAGGCATGGACGCCATCTACGACCTGCTCGGGGAGAACGCCTGAGCGGACAACCCACCAAAACACAAGGCTGCGCCGGGGCTGCCGGCTCCGGCGCAGCCAGTATTTTTAGAATCAAATGGAGGTACAGTCATGACGATTGAAGAAAGGCTCGAGGCCCTCGAGAAGGAGACCCAGAAGCTCCGCGACGTCATTGAAATCATGAACCTGAAGGGAAAGTATTTCCGCTGCCTCGACAGCAAGGACTGGGACGGGCTCGAGACAACGTTTTCCCCCAACGTTTCCACTTCCTACTCCAATGGCAAGCTTTCTTTCCACGGCCCCAAGGAGGTCACCAATTACTTCAAGCAGACCATGCCCGCTGAGATGATCAGCATGCACATGGGCCATACCCCCGAGATCATTGTCAACGACGACAACACCGCTGTCGGCCACTGGTACCTCCAGGACAACCTCATCTTCACCGAGGGCAGCCCCTACGCCGGCATCGGTATCCAGGGCGGCGCGTTCTACACCGACAAGTACGAGAAGATAGACGGCCAGTGGCTCATCGTGGAGACCGGCTACGTCCGCATCTATGAGGAGAGCTTCAAGCGCCCGCATACCCGCATGACGGCCAATATGCACGCCAAGAAGGAAGAAAAGGCAGAATAATCCAAATCTAAAATTGCAGAAAGGAATCAGAACCATGGAGCTCGTAAAAGACAAGGTAGTATTCATCACCGGCGGTACCCGCGGCATCGGCTTTGCCGCCGCCAAGCTTTTCATACAGAACGGCGCTCACGTGGCCATTGCCGGCCACTGCCAGGAGACCGTTGACGCTGCTCTGGCCAAGCTCAAGGAGCTTTACCCCGACGTCGATGTTCTCGGCCTGCACCCGACTCTGACCAGCCGCCAGGAGATGCTCGACGCCGTGGGCCAGGTCGTGGCCAAGTGGGGACGCATTGACGTCATGATCAACAACGCCGGCGTGACCCACGCCACCGTGTTCAGCAAGATCCAGGAGGGCGAGTTCGAGCACATGTTCGACGTCAACGTCGAGGGCGTGTACAACGGCGCCTGGGCCGCTTATCAGTACATGAAGGCCAACAATGCCGGCGTCATTATCAACACCGCCTCCGTCACCGGCCTGTTCGGCTCCACCTCCGGCGTCGGCTATCCCGCCAGCAAGGCCGCTGTGGTCGGCTTCACCCATGAGCTCGGCCGCGAGCTGATCCGCCGCAACATCCGTGTCGTTGCCGTCGCCCCCGGCGTCGTAAACACCGACATGACCACCGCAAATATGGACCCCGTTATCAAGGAGCAGTACCTCAAGCACCTGCCGATGAAGCGCATGCTCGAGCCCGAGGAGATAGCCAACGTCTACATGTTCCTGGCCAGCGACCTCGCCAGCGGCATTACCGCCACCACCGTCAGCGTGGATGGCGCCTACAGGCCGTAAACATGAAGCTCAAGGGTAAAACAGCAATCATAACCGGAGCCAACTCCGGTATCGGGCACGAGTGCGTGCTGCGCTTCCTCGCCGAGGGCGCCTGTGTGGCCGGCGTAGATATAAACACCGACCGTACGGATGACCTCGCGGCGGCGGCCGCGCAGTACGGCACGCAGTTTGAGGCATACAAGTGCGACGTCCGCGATGAACAGGCCGTCAAGGCCGTAGTCGAGGCCGTGATCGGACGCTTCAACGGACGCATAGACATAATGCTCAACGTCGCCGGCATAACCGTGGACCTCCCCGTGACCCGGACCGACAAGAGCGTGTTCGAGCGCGTCATGGACGTGAATGCCGGAGGAACCTTCAACTTCTGCAAGCATACTGCGGTATACATGAAGAAGCAGCGCTACGGCGCCATTGTGAACACCTCCTCCGTCACAGCTCAGTACGGCACCCAGATGGGCACTCCGTACAGCGCGAGCAAGGCCGCCATACTCGGCATAACCCGCTCGCTTGCCATGGAGCTCGCACCCTGGAGCATACGTGTTAATGCCGTGGCCCCCGGTGTGGTCAACACCGAGATGGTATCCGGCCTCAATGATCTGGAAAAGGAGAGCTGCGCCAGGAGCATACCGCTCGGGCGTCTCGGCGAGGCGGCCGACATAGCCAACGCAATGCTCTTCCTCGCCAGCGATGACGCCGCGTATATAACCGGCGCCACGCTGAACGTTGACGGCGGCTACAGGCCCAGCTTTGTGCCTTTTAACTGATCAAGCCGGGCGTATTGCCACGCGATAAGAAAGGACAAAAGATAAAATGGCAGGTTTGAAAGATTTCCCGAAATTCGGCGCCCTCTCCGGCCTGAAGATACTCGACAGCGGCTCCAACATTGCCGGCCCCTTTGCCGGCGGCCTGCTGTCCGAGGCCGGCGCGACCGTTATCCATTTTGAAGCTCCCAAGAAGCCCGACAACCAGCGCGGCTGGTACGGCTATCCGCAGAACCACCGCAACCAGCTCTCCATGGTCGCCGACATCAAGACCGAAGAGGGCCGCGAGATATTCCTCAAGCTCATAAAGTGGGCCGACATCTGGGTGGAGTCCTCCAAGGGCGGCCAGTATGACCGTCTGGGCCTTCCCGATGATTTCCTCTGGACTATCAATCCCAAGCTCGCCATCTGCCACGTCTCCGGCTACGGCCAGACCGGCGTGCCCGAGTACATCACCAAGGCCAGCTATGACGCAGCCGGACAGGCCTTCTCCGGCTACATGTCCCTCAACGGCATCGACTACTCCCTGAAGACCAACCCCTACCTGAGCGACTATGTCTGCGGCCTCACCACCTGCTGGAGCATGCTGGCCTGCTACATCAGCACCACGCTCACCGGCAAGGGCGAGAGCGTGGACGTGTCCCAGTATGAGGCGCTGGCGCGCATCACCGACGGCCGCTTCATGCAGTACCTGACCGATGGCGTCAAGCTGCCGCGCACCGGCAACAAGGACGCCCAGGCGGCCAGCTTCAGCTTCTACACCTGCAAGGACGGCGGCGTCATCTTCATCGGCATGACCGGCGCCGAGGTCTGCAAGCGCGGCTATCCCATTATCGGCCTGCCTGTGCCCGGCACCGGCGACCCCGACTTCCCCGAGGGCTTCACCGGCTGGATGATCAACACCCCCGTCGGCCAGCGCATCGAGCGCGCCGTGGAGAAGTTCGTCTCCGAGCACACTGTCAACGAGGTTGAGGCCGCCCTCATGGAGGCCCATATCCCGAATCAGAAGGTCTACGAGCTCGAGGACTGCGCCGCCGATCCCCAGTGGCAGGCCCGCGAGACCCTCACCGAGTGGGACGATCCCATGCTCGGCCACGTCAAGGGCCTCGGCTTCACCAGCAAGTTCAAGCGCAACCCCAGCGAGCTGTGGCGCGGCGCTCCGCTCTTCGGCATGGACAACCGCGACATCATGCGCGACCTCGGCTATACCGATGAGCAGATCCAGGACTACTATGACCGCGGCATAGTGGGCGAGTTCGACCTTGAGACCACCATCAAGCGCTACCGCCTGCGCGAGGTTATCCCCCACATGCGCCCCGACTGGAAGGGTCTGCCCGAAAACAAGTAAGTACAATCAGTATATCCCGGTTCCCAGAAAGGGAACCGGGGTACGGCCACGGGAGGTAAATAATGAAGAAGCTTGAAAACAAGGTGGCGCTCGTCACCGCCAGCACCCGCGGCATAGGTTATGCGATAGCCGAGACGTTTGCGCGCGAGGGCGCGATAGTCTACATGGCCTGCCGTAACCTGGAAGTAGCGAACGAGAAGGCCGCGGCGCTCAACGCTGAGGGCTGCACCGTAAAGACCGTCTACTTTGAAGCACATGACAAGCAGAGCATGAAGGACATGATAGCCACCGCCGTCGAGAACGAGGGCAGGCTGGACATTCTTGTCAACAACTTCGGCGGAACGAGCCCGCGCGATGACCTGCCGTTCCAGTACACGAACTACGAGAAGTTTGCCGGGTACATCGACATGCATCTCTCGAGCGTGTTCATAGCTTCGCAGGAGGCGATACGCCTTGCAATGGAGAAGCAGAAGAGCGGCTGCATAATCAACATCGGCTCCGTCGCCGGAATCACTCCCGATACCAGCCAGGTCGCCTACGGCACCAGCAAGGCCGCGATCATTCACCTCAGCAAGATGATAGCCCTGCACGCTGCAAAGGACAACATCACCTGCAACGTGGTGTGCCCCGGCATGACTGCGACGGAAGCGGTTATGAACAACCTCACACCGGAGTTCATGCAGTTCTTCCTCAAGCACACGCCCATCGCGAGGATGGCCACACCGCAGGAGATGGCCGACGCGGCGCTCTACTTTGCCACCGCGCCTTTCACAACGGGACAGGTGCTCGCCGTCCACGGCGGGTTTGGACTTGGCAGCCCGGTGTACGGCGACATGCTTCTGATGAACAACAAGCGCTGAAAGGAGAAGCAAAATGGAGCGCAAACTTGCCGAGCTCATTGAGAAAGAGGCCATCCGCGAGCAGATATACAACTACTGCCGCGCACTTGACCGCATAGACAACGAACTGGGATACACCATATTCGCGGAAGACGCGAAGGTGGACTACGGCCCGACCTACAAGGGCACCGGCCGCGGCTTCATAGACATGATGCTCGACCAGCACAGGAGGATGGTTTCCACCCATCACATGATGACGAACATCCTCATAAAGCTCAGCGACGACATGACCCGCGCAGCCAGCGAGACGTACATGTACGCCGCGTGCAAGTACAAGAACAAGGCCGGCGAGGCCAGCTTCGTCGTCGAGGCCCGCTGCCGCGACATCGACAAATGGGAGAAGCGTGACGGCAAGTGGGTCATCACCGAGCGAGTGGTCGCCGGTGACAACACCTTTATGCTCACTCCGCGTTACTTCGACGATTACAACAACGGACGCGACACCGTAAAGGACCCCTCCTATACCTTCTTCGAGGAGATCTGACCGCGGCCGTACTCAAGGCGTATGGAGACACGCCGGATATAAATCAATACATGAGAGGATAGTTTACGATGGACATGAAAAACGCTAAGTTGTTCCAGCCGCTCAAGGTCGGCTCACTCACGCTGCACAACCGCGTGGGCATGGCCCCCATGAGCATGGATTACGAGGCTAAGGACGGCACCGTTCCCAAGCGGCTCGCGGATATATTCGTCCGCCGCGCCGAGGGCGGCACCGGCTACGTTATGATTGATGCCGTCACCGTTGACCGCAAATATCAGTACATAGGCAAGACCACCTGCCTCGACTCGGACGACCTGGTCCCGCAGTTCCGGGACTTTGCCAAGCGCGTGAGCGACACCGGCAGCACGCTGGTTCCTCAGATAATTCACCCCGGCCCGGAGAGCATCTGCGGCTTCCGCGGCATTCCCCCGCTGGGCCCGAGCGTGAATACCAACGCCAACTGTCACGTCTCCCGCGCGATGACCATTGATGAGATCCACGCGGTCATCAAGCAGTTCGGCCAGGCCGCCCGCAGGGTGGAGGAGGCCGGCTGCGGCGCCATAGGACTGCACTGCGCCCACGCTTACATGATGCCCGGCGCGTTCCTGAGCCCGCTGCGCAACAAGCGTATGGACGAGTACGGCGGCTGCATAGACAACCGCGCCCGCTTCATCCTCGAGGTCATAGCCGAGGTGCGCGCCAATGTCAGCCCCGATTTCCCGATCTTCCTGCGTATCTCCGGCGACGAGCGCATAGAGGGCGGCAACTCCCTGGAGGAGATGCTCTACCTCGCGCCCAAGTTCGAGGCTGCCGGCGTCAACCTCCTCGAGGTCTCCGGCGGCGTGCAGTACGAGGGCCTGGAGAACATCCTGCCCAGCCACGGCAAGCGCATAGGCATGAACGTCTATGAGGCCAGCGAGATAAAGAAGGTCGTCAACATCCCCGTCTTTGTTGTCGGCAAGATCAACGACATCCGCTATGCCGCAGACATAGTCGAGCGCGGCCTGGTGGACGGCGTGAGCATGGGCAGGCCCCTGCTCGCCGATCCCGATCTCTGCAACAAGGCCTACGAGAACCGCTTTGACGACATCACTCCCTGCGGAAGCTGCGGCGGAAGCTGCATCACCCGCACCGCGGAGCACCCGCAGTGCCGCTGCCACATCAACCCGCGCGTCGGCCATGAGTACGACTACCCCGAGAAGCCGGCCGAGAAGGTCAAGAAGACCCTCATCATCGGCGCCGGCCCCGGCGGCATGTACGCCGCTGTAACCGCGGCTGAGCGCGGCCACGACGTCACCGTCTGGGAAGCCGACGACAAGATCGGCGGTCAGCTCAACCTGGCTGTCACCAGCCCCGGCAAGCAGGAGATGACCAAGTGGCTCGTCCACCTCAACTATCGCGCCAAGAAGGCCGGAGTCAAGTTCGAGTTCGGCAAGGAGGCCACTGTTGAGGCGGTAAAGGAGTTCAATCCCGACGCGGTCATAGTAGCCACCGGCGCCAAGCCGCTCATCCCGCCTATCAAGGGTACCCAGGACTACCCCGTACGCACGGCGCACGACTTCCTCAAGGGCAAGTTCGTCATCCCCAAGGGCCGCGTCTGCATCCTGGGCGGCGGCGAGGTCGCCTGCGAGACGGCTGAGACCATAATAGCCAACGCCCGTCCCACCGCGTTCACCCGCGGCTTCGACGCGAGCATCGGCGACATCGATGTTACCATCATCGAGATGCTGCCGCAGATACTCACCGGCGTGTGCATGCCCAACCGTGCCCCGCTTATGCGCACCCTGCGCAGCAACGGCGTCCATGTCAACGTAAACACCAAGGTGCTGGAGGTCACTGACCACGATGTCAAGGTCCAGAGGAAGGACGGCACTGAGGAATGGCTCCGCGGCTTCGATTACATAATCTTCGGCCTCGGCGCCCGCAACTACGACCCGCTGAGCGAGCAGCTCAGGGAGTTCGTCCCCGAGGTCCATGTGATTGGCGACGCCGTCAAGGCGCGTCAGTCCAGCGATGCCATGTGGGAGGGCTTCGAGGTCGCGTACAACCTGTAACCAACCGCATCCTGCGGGGCGCCTGGAAAACACCCCGCAGGACACCCACAAGAAGGAGAAAAAGTATGGATGCTACAGTAAACAAGAACTACATGAAGGGCTTCGTGCCTTTCGCCATGGCTGCAGCTCTGGTCAGCCTCGCCGGCGGCTTCACGGCGTCTATCCCCAACAACATAGTCAGCGCCTGGGGCCTGGATTCCTCCTGGGTCACCTGGATCACTCTTGCGATGAGCATGGGCATGGCCGCCTGCGCCCCTGTCCTCGGCAAGCTTGGTGATATATTTGGCCGCCGCGGCGCAGCTCTCGTCGGTATGGCCCTCATGGCCATCGGCGAGCTCGCCATCGGCATGGCCCCTGACGGAGCCATCTGGATGGTTCTCGTCGCCCGCTTCGTAGTCGGCATCGGTGCGGCCGCCATTTCCCCGACCGTCATTGCCTACATTACCAGCGAGTTCCCGCCCGTGAAGATGGGCAACGGCTTCGCCGTCTATATGGCGCTCTCCAGCGGCATGGTCATCTTTGGGCCCACCGTCGGCGGCCTGATTTTCCAGGCCACTCAGAACTGGCGCCTCATCCTCTACATCTGCGCCGGTCTCGCCGCGCTCTGCTTCGTCATCTGCCTCTTCACCATGAAGAAGGAGACCGGCCCCAAGAAGGGCATTGCCGGCTTCGATATCTTCGGCGGCATCTTCATCATCCTCGGCTTCTCCCTGGTGCTCTGCGTGCCGACCGTCGGCCAGGGAGATGGCGGCTGGTTCAGCCCTGCCAGCCTCACTGTAATTGGCTGCACCGTGCTCGCGCTCGTTATCCTCTTCCTTGTCGAGCGCAAGGCCAAGAACCCCATCCTCAACGGCAAGTTCATGGCCCGCAAGGAGTTCATCCTCCCCGTCGTTGTCCTCTTCCTCACCCAGGGCCTCATGCAGGCCTGCATGACGAACACCATCCGCTTCTCGATGATGTTCGACCCGACCAGCTCCGTCGCCAGCTTTGCGACCTCCATCATGTACGTTGGCATGACCATCGGCAACATAGCTGTGGCCCCGCTCTCCAACAAGCATGAGCCCCGCTACATCTCCGTCCTCGCCCTGGTCTTCTGCCTCATCGGCGCCGCCATCCAGCTGCTCTTCACGGCTGAGTCCGGTTTCGTCCTGTTCGCCGCCAGCCTCTTCTTCATCGGCCTCGGCCTCGGCGGCAACGGCACAATCTTCATGAAGGTCGCCCTCTCCGGGCTCGACCCGCAGATCGCGGGCGCCGGCTCCGGCACCTACACCGTGTTCCGTGATATGTCCGCCCCCTTCGGCGTCGCGGTGTTCAGCTCCATGTTCGTCGGCGGCTATGCCGCTGCCCAGCAGGCCGGTGACGCCGCCGCTCTCGGTGCGGCCGTCGTCAGCTCCATGCACAACGTGGCCTGGGCCCAGATGGCCTGCGTCGTCGTCGGCATGATCGTCTGCCTGATGCTTCCCAAGATTTACAGCAAGAAGTCCTGAGTTATTATTATCAGCCCCCTGCCTTTTCAGGGCGGGGGGCAAATTGAGAAAGGAGAGAGAGTTATGACTATTCCTGCCGATAAGGAAATCACCGGTCTCGTACGCGAGATACTCACTGAAGCCGGCAAGGGTTACACCCCCGAGCAGCTCGCCGAGATCCCCAATATCCTGGCCACCAAGTACAAGTACTGGTGGTGCATTGACATGCAGATGTGGGACCTGCTCCCCGACGTATACACTGAGCCCTTCGAGGCCTACTCCAACGGCCGCCTGGTGCCCAACAAGTGCATCCAGGACCAGGTTGACCGTGCCGCGGTCGTCTGCGACGACTCCATGGTGCCGACGCACATGGGCCACAACCCCATAGTGCAGTTCACCGGCGAGCGCAGCTGCCGTCTGCTCACCCGCCTGAACGACTACCACACCTATAAAGACGACGGTTCCACCTACGAAGGCTGGGCGCTCTATGTTGACGACATGGTCAAGTGCGACGACGGTGTTTGGCGCATCAAGACCCTGCGTCTGACTTACCGCAAGATACTCGGCAAACTTCGTACGATGGGAGTGTAATAATGAACGAAACCTGCTTCAAGCTGCTTGAGCCGGGCAAGATTGGCCGTCTCGAGCTGAAAAACCGCATAATCCTGGCCCCTATGGGCACTATCGTCGGCAACCTCGGGCCCAGGGGCGTTGAGTACTTCATCGAACGCGCCAAGGGCGGCGTCGGCATGCTGATGTGCAACATCGTCGTGTCCGACTACTTCGAGGACCCCAGCCACTCCATATTCCTCAACGACAAGAGCACTCCTTATTTCAAGGAGCTCTGCGACCGTGCCCACGCCCTGGGCAGCAAGGTCTGCGCCCAGCTGCACCCCGGCAACGGCCGCATAGGCGGACCGAGCCTGCTCTATCCCGTGCCAATCAGCGCCAGCGCCTGCCCCTGGATGCACGCCCCCCAGGTCATGTGCCACGAGCTGACCGTGGATGAGATCCACAGGCTCGAGGACGATTACCGCTCCGCCGCGCAGCGCGCTGTCGGCGCCGGCTGCGATGCTATCGAAATCCACGCCTACGGCGGCTACCTCACCGACCAGTTCCTCACCAAGCGCTGGAACACCCGTACCGACGAGTACGGCGGAGACCTGGACGGCCGTATGCGCTTCCTTAAAGAGCTGATCGCCATCTCCAAGGAGGTCGGCGGCGCCGACTTCCCGGTCATCGTCAAGTACTGCCCCGACCACTATCTGCCCGCTGAAGAGGGCTACCGCGGCATCGAGGAGGGCCTCGAGCTCACCCGCAAGCTGCTCGAGTGCGGCGTAGACGCCCTGCACGTTGACGCGGGCAGCCACGACTCCTGGTACCTCGCCATGCCGCCAGACTACATCCAGGAGATGACCCTGCAGGCCCGCAGCGCCAAGGCTGTCAAGGAGATAAGCACCGTTCCCGTGCTTACCCACGGCCGCTACTCCGACGTGGAGAAGGGCGAGAGCGTCCTGCGCCACGGCGTGTGCGACTTCACCGTTATCGGCCGCGGCCTCCTCGCCGACCCCGAGATCCCCAACAAGCTCGCCGAGGGCAGGGCAGAAGATATCCGTCCCTGCATCTCCTGCAACGAGGGATGCATAGCCCGTTCCTACGCGCTCAAGAACGCCACCTGCGCCGTGAACCCCATCTGCGGCCATGAGATCGACGGCGGCATCCCCAAGGCCAAGACGCCTCTGCGCGTCCTGGTTGTGGGCGCCGGCCCCGGCGGCTGCACCGCCGCGCTCTACGCCAAGCAGGCCGGCCACGAGGTCGAGCTCTGGGAGAAGAGCGCCACCATCGGCGGCAACGCCTTCGCCGCCAGCCAGCCCTACTTCAAGACCGACATGCACGCGCTGCTGAGCTGGTACAAGCTCCAGCTGGCCAAGGCCGGCGTGCCCGTGCGCTACGGCCGCGAGGCCAACCACGACAACGTCGCCGCCTGGAAGCCCGACCGCATCATCTGGGCCGCCGGCGGAGCGCCCATAATGCCCAAGAGCATCCCGGGCCTGGACGGCTACAGCGTCTATTCCGCGACCGACGCGCTGCGCAACCTGGTCGACGTGGGCGAGCGCATAGTCATGGTCGGCGGCGGCATGGTCGGCATCGAGGCTGCACTGCACTTCGACAAGATGGGCAAGAAGGTCACCGTCATCGAGATGGCCAAGAAGATGCTGCCCCAGCCGATGTTCAAGATGAACGGCGACCTCCTCAAGAAGATGATGCGCGAGAGCGGCATCACCTTCCGCACCAGCACCAAGCTCGTGTCCGTCGACAGCACCCGCACCCACACCGCCGTGACGGTCGAGGGTCCCGAGGGTGAGGACACCATCGAGTGCGACACCGTCCTGATGGCTCTGGGCTTCGCGCCCACCAGCAAGATCGGCGAGACGCTCTCCGATATATGCCCCGTCATCTCTATCGGCGACGCTGTCGAGACCAGGAAGATACTCTATGCCACGACCGACGCCTACAACGCCGTCCTCGGGCTTGAGAATCCGGAAACCATAGACTTCAGCGACAAAGGCTGACAAAATTTTAAGGAGGAAATAAATCATGGACAGACTGAAAGACAAAGTGTGCGTCATCACCGGCGCTGACGGCGGTATCTGCCACAAGGCCAGCGAGTTCTTCTGCGCCGAGGGCGCGAAGGTTGTCATGGTCGACATCGACCCCGCTGTCGAGGCCAAGTGCGCTGAGATCGTTGCCAACGGCGGCGACGCCATCGCCATCACCGCTGACGTCAGCAAGCGTGAGACCTGGCACCTCATCCTCGAGAAGACCCTCGAGAAGTACGGCACTGTCGACTGCGTCGTCAACGGCGCCGCCGCGTTCTCCGGCTACAAGGACGTCTTCAACGGCCAGCCCGACGAGGAGTGGGATCACGTCCTCGACGTCAACCTCAACAGCCTGCGCTTCTCCATCGAGGTCATGTACAAGTGGATGACCAAGAACGGCATCAAGGGCAACTTCATCAACTTCGCCTCCGCCACCGCGCTGAGCTTCATGAGCAGCGGCTGCCAGGCTTACCCCATCACCAAGGCCGGCACCAAGCTGGTCACCCAGGACATGGCCGCCATGGCCGGACGCTTCGGCATCCGTTTCAACTGCCTCGCCCCCAACCTGATTTGGACCCCGAAGCAGGACGCCGTCTATAAGAACGAGAAGACCGCCGCCTACTTCAACGGCCTCATCCCCCTGGGTCACTACGGCATGCCCGAGGACGCTGCCTGGCTGATGGTCTACCTCGCCAGCGACGAGGCCAAGTACATCAACGGCTGCTGCATCCCCGTGGACGGCGGCTGGCACACCTGCCATTGAGAAAACCGCCTGAGTGCCGCCGGTGCGGCACCGCGGACATAAAAAAGCGTGGTTCCCATAGCCGCGCCCTGGATTAGTTTCACTGCCGCAGGACGGCATGGCTGAACGGCCATGCCGTCCTGTTTTTCCGTCCGCAGCGCTCCGCCGTCCGCTCTCCGCTGCTTTTGCTCAGCCGGCAATACGTTTAAACCCCAAAAATAAAACACTTTTCGCAATACAGCCTGCTTGACAAGCATGGGAGAGCTTGCTATACTTATACAGACCGTTGGTTTGTATGGAGGTGCGCCATGGCAAGAAACAAATACCCGGAGGAAACCGTGAAGCTGATTTTGGATGCTGCCACCCATCTGTTTGTTGAAAAGGGATATGACGCAACATCTTTGCAGGACATCATCAACGAAACGAATCTCTCAAAAGGCGCAATTTACCATCACTTTTCGTCCAAAGAAGAAATTTTTGAAGCGATTTTTCACCGCATAGGGGAAGAAAACACAACTGCTTTGGCAAAAGTACGCGATGATAAATCCCTGAGCGGGCTGGAAAAACTGCGGGCGATTTTTAAGGCTGCTTTGTTTAACTCTAACCAGAGCCTAATGCTGACCGTTACGCCCTGCCTGTTGGATAATCCGCGCTTTTTGGCAATGCAGATTGCCCAGCTCTATCAGATTGTCGCCCCGAAGTTCATCCAGCCGATCTTGCAGCAGGGGATTGACGATGGTTCCATTCAGGCGGCAAATCCCGGTGAGCTGGCAGAGGCCATCATGGTATTGTCGAATGTATGGCTCAATCCGCTGGTTAGCATGACGGATGAAGCGGGAATGCGTAATCGTTGCAAAACATTCAATGACCTGTTACAAGGCGTTGGTATCAACCAGCTTTTGGACGACGAAATGATAGACGGCTATATTAGCTACTGCAAGTCCCAACACACGGCCTGACTCCCTAAAATGAGCTGCTCTCAATGAGCAGTTTATTTTAAGCATATATCAAACCGACGGTCGGTTTAATGATGAGATAATGGAGGTATTTTATGCAGACAAAACTTTTCAGGCGGGATTTCACTCTCGTCGTGATCGGCCAGATTATTTCCCTTTTCGGCAATGCCATCCTGCGATTTGCCCTGCCGCTGTATCTGCTGCGGGAAACAGGTTCGTCAACGCTGTTTGGCGCTGTGACCGCCTGCTCCTTTGCGCCGATGGTCATTCTTTCGATGGCCGGCGGCGTACTGGCTGACCGTGTGAACAAGCGTGACATTATGGTAGGGCTGGACTTCTCCACGGCAGCCATCATCATGCTGTTTTACTTTTTACTGGGGAAAATCCCCACAGTTCCGCTTTTTATCGTTGTCTTGATGCTGCTCTATGGTATTTCCGGCACGTACCAGCCAGCAGTACAGGCAAGCGTTCCGCTTCTGGTGGCGAAAGATAAGCTGATGGCCGGCAATGCGGTGATCAATCAGGTCAATACCCTTTCCGGTCTGTTGGGACCGGTGATCGGCGGCGTGATGTTCACCCTTTGGGGCATTGATCCGATTTTGCTTTTGAGTGCGGCCTGTTTTACGTTCTCAGCCATCATGGAAATCTTTATCCACATCCCGCATGAAAAACGCCCGCGTGAAGCCGGCGTATTTCGGGTGGTCGGAATGGACTTGAAGGAGAGCTATCAGTTTGTAAAGGCAGAAAAGCCCATTTTCTTTTCGGTGGTCTTTCTGGTATCCATATTCAATTTGGTTTTAAGCGCGGTGATGATTGTGGGAACTCCCATTCTCATTACACAGGTGCTGGGGATGTCTGATACCATGTATGGCTTCACACAGGGGGCGCTGGCGCTAGGCGGTCTGTGCGGCGGAATTTTAACCGCAATCGTATCGGAAAGGCTGAAAATCCAGAATTCCTATGTGCTGCTTTTGGTTTGTTCGATTGCCGTGGCGGTTATGGGGATTTCCCTTTTCCTGAATATGCCCGCCATCGTATCGTATTGGGCAATCACGTTGATGAGCTTCACCGCTATGGGAGCATCTGCGCTCTTTATGGTTCAGATTTACACGCTGGTACAGACGCAGACTCCGCCTCAATTAGTCGGCAAGATCATGGCGGCGCTGATATCTATTGCTATGTGCGGACAGCCGATCGGGCAGGCAGTTTATGGCGTCCTGTTCGACGTTTTTGCCGCGCATAAATGGGTGGTTTTATTTGCAGCCGCAGCAGCTGCATTTTTGATTTCCATTTATTCAAAGAAGATATTCGGCAGGCTGGAAAACAGCGGGTGACCTGCGCGGTGAAAAACTGCTTAAAATACGCAAATAACCGGCGTGCTGCTTCGCAAAGAAACAGCCCGCCGGTTGTCGCGCCATTGTCTGTCGGATATCAAGTGAGCCTGGATGCGCCCTGGCCGCTGTTTGCCTGCCCGGCGGACTGACAGTTTTTGATCACTGAGCGGCCATGCGGCGCCTGATTGCCCTGGGGAAGACGAAGGCAAACACACAGGCGGTGACGCACGCCGCGACGCCGTCGGCGATGGGCTCGCACCAGAATGTGGCCTCCGCATTGATAAAGTGCGGCAGCAGGAATATGCTGGCCAGGAACAGGCTCTTGCGGAACAGGGAGCATATGAGCGAGATGTGCACCTGACCCATGGCCGTCAGCTCATCCACCAGCGTGTACTGCACGGCCAGCGGTATGATCATGGCCGTAAAGACGCGGATAAAGCCCACTGTGCGCGAGGCTGTGACCGGGTCCTGCGTGAACAGCCGCACGAAGAGCGCAGACACGCCGGTGTGTGCCGCGGCGGTCATCAGTGAGCAGAAGACCACGCACAGAACCGCGATGCAGAATATGGCGCGCTTTATTCGGTCCGGCTGGTGCGCGCCGTAGTTGAAGCTCACCACCGGCTGTGACCCCGTGGTGATGCCGCCCATGGGCAGGCTGATGAGCGAGAACCAGCTCTGCACGATGGTCGCGCAGGTGACCAGTACGTCGCCCTCGCCGGGCCCGCCGTAGCGCTGCAGCACGCTGTTGAGGATGATTAGTATTATGCTGTCGGTGCTGAGTATGAGGAAGGTGGGCAGGCCATAGGCCAGGATCTGCCGCATCAGCCTGGTGTCAAATCCGCCCCAGGAGAGCCGCACGGGCGCCTTTTTCCGCAGCAGGCAGAAGAGTACCACGGCGCAGGAGGCCATCTGCGATATGACAGTGGCAATGGCCGCCCCGGCCACGTCCATGTGCAGCAGGAAGATGAACACGGGGTCCAGGACAATGTTCAGCACCGCGCCTATTATCACGCTGAGCATGCCCAGGCCGGCGTAGCCCTGGGCGATCAGATAGCTGTTGAGACCCGTAGCCAGCAGGGCAAATATGGTGCCGGACGTGTAGATGGTGAGGTATGTGTCCGCGTAGCCGAAGGTGTTGTCGCTGGCGCCGAAGAGCATCAGCATCTCGTCCTTGAGCAGCAGGAACAAGGCCGTCAGCACCGCCGCGAGCACGACGAGCATCAGAAAGCCGTTGGAAACCACCTTCTGAGCCTCTTTCGGCCGACCCTCGCCCAGACGCATGGCCAGTATGGGCGCACCGCCCAGGCCGACCAGGGAGGCAAAGGAGCTCAGCAGCGTGGTTATGGGGCCGCAGACGCCGACGCCGGCCAGAGCCAGGTCGCCGATAGCGGCGATGTTGCCTATGTACATCCTGTCCACGATGCTGTAGAGCACGCTGACCATCTGCGCGAGCATCGTAGGAATCGCCAGACGGCAGACCAGCGGGAAGATTTTATCCCGCCCGAGATCGTTCGTACGGTGCATACACAATCCCTCCAAACCAGGGCATTATACGCTGTTTTTGCCCGCTAGTAAAGAGGTAAATTGAATTTTTTCCGCACAAAAGTTCAGCGCTTGATGACCGCGTCCCGGGGGGTGGAAAAGGGGATGCAGCCGCTCAGCTGAAAGGGCAGGCCCAGCGCCTTCAGACCTCCGGCAAAGGCCCCCGCGTACTTGCCGGATGCAAAGCTCTGCTTGAAGTCGAGGGTGAAATAATCGCCGGCGCAGATCATGTTTATGCCCAGGCCATGGGTGCCGGAGTTATAAAGATGCATCTCCTCCAAGTACCTGGCGCCGTCGCCGAAGCTGAACTGGCCCAGGTAGCTGACCGTATAGGTGCTGAGGGCCATACCCTCGAAAAAGCCCATGATCTCTCGTTTGGACTCATATGAGCCCCGATCGTCGAGCCTGTCCGAGAGGCCGATAAAGCTGTTGGCGTCGCGGCGGACCAGGTCGCGGCCGCGCAGCTGCGTCATAAGGCTGCGCAGCCGGGATGCCTGCTCGCGCAGCGGCTCTGCCGCCATGTCGCGCGTGTAGGGGAGGGTGAGCGTGCGTACGCAGTTCTTATAGGTATTTGGCATGTCCAGCTCCGCGCGCATGTCGGAGGCGATATGGGCGTTTATGGGCATGTCCCAGTCCGGGTACAGCTCCGCAATGCCGCGGCTCATGAGCAGCGTGAGCAATATCACCGGCGTGGCGCCGCACTCCCTGCAGGCGGCCATGAAGGCCTCGCGCGGGACCTTCAGCTCAAAACGCCAGTCGCCATCCGCCGTCCCGCTCTCGGGCAGGGTGAACCCGTCGCGGGAGGGCACGTCGAATTCACGGCTCTCGTCATAGGTATACTTGGCCGCGAAGGGGTCGTCGGTCTCGCCGGGCAGGAGCCCCTCGCCGGCCAGCCTCACACCGTCGGGAACAACGGTTACGTGGTATCGCAGGTTTACATAATAATAGAAAACCGTCTCTATGTACGGCTTGATTCCCCGCCCGTCGCAGAGCGCGTGGTGGAAGGAGAAGCAGATGGAGCGGTCATAATAAGTTATGTCAACCAAATGGTGCCCGCAGCTGATGTCGCCAGGCGGGAGAGCTCGCGCGTGCGCCGGGCCACCATGGAATTGGGGTTCTGCACTATGTAGAAGTCGCCGTCAAGTTCCAGCAGCCTGGTGTTGAAATAGGGGTAGCGGCGGTTCGCCAGGTTGAGCGCCTGGTTGAGGAAAGAGCCGGAGACCTTTTCCACCATGCGCAGCTCTATGACCTCGCTCTCCATGCCGCGCAGCTTGTAGAGGTAACTCTGGCCGGAGCGGATTTTCTCCATGCCGCCATCCCTTGTAGAGCCGGAGGAGCGGATCAGCGCCTTCTTCTCGCTGCGCTTAACTGCCTCGTATAAATCACCTATGCTGCCCATAAATACTCGCCTCGTCGAAATACTTGCTATATTTTCCGCCGGGCCGGTTAAAAATGTGTTGGAGAGGTGTTTGCGTTTTGTTATTGTTTCCGCCTGGCACGACAAAATTCGGGTGACACACCGGGCAAAGTGTAACTTTACTGCCGGGGAGGAGGTGGTATAATAAAGTTAGTCAAAAAATTCACTACCAACTGCACTAAGGAAGGAGAAATCACGATGTCCAACCGCATCATGCTCAACCAGACCTCTTATCACGGCGCCGGCGCCGTCCGCGAAATCCCCGGCGAGATCAAGGCCCGCGGCTTCAAGAAGGCGCTCGTCGTCTGCGGCCCCAGCATCCTCAAGCACGGAGTGGTGGCCAACGTCACCGACCAGCTGGACGCCGAAGGGCTGCCCTACGCCATCTATTCCGACATCAAGGCCAACCCGACCATAGAGAACGTCCAGGCCGGCGTGGAGGCCTATAAGGCCGCCGGAGCCGACTACATCATCGCCATCGGCGGAGGCAGCCCCATGGACACCGCCAAGGCCATAGCTATAATAGTCACCAACCCCGAGTTCGCCGACGTGCGCTCCCTGGAGGGCACCGCTCCCACCAAGAACCCCTGCGCGCCCATAATCGCCGTGCCCACCACCGCCGGCACCGCCGCCGAGGTAACCATCAACTACGTCATCACCGACGTGGAGAAGCGCCGCAAGTTTGTCTGCGTGGACGCGCATGACATGCCCATCGTGGCCGTTGTTGACCCCGAGATGATGAGCTCCATGCCCCGCGGCCTCACCGCCAGCACCGGCATGGACGCCCTGACCCACGCCATCGAGGGCTACACCACCCAGGCCGCCTGGGAGATGACCGACATGTTCCACCTCAAGGCTATCGAGCTCATAGCCAAGAACCTGCGCGGCGCCGTTGCCGGTACCCCGGAGGGCCGCGAGGGCATGGCCCTCGGCCAGTATATCGCCGGCATGGGCTTCTCCAACGTGGGCCTCGGCATCGCCCACAGCATGGCCCACACCCTCGGCGCCGTTTACGACACGCCGCACGGCGTGGCCTGCGCCATGATGCTGCCCATCGTCATGGAGTACAACGCCGACGCCACCGGTGAGCGCTACCGCGAGATCGCCCGCGCCATGGGCGTGCAGGGCGTGGACTCCATGAGTCAGGACGAGTACCGCGCCGCGGCCATCAACGCCGTGCGCCAGCTCAGCGAGGACGTCGGCATCCCCAGCAAGCTCGAGGCCCTCAAGGAAGAGGACCTGCCCTTCCTCGCCCAGAGCGCCTACGACGACGCCTGCCGTCCCGGCAACCCCAAGGACGTCACTGTGGAGGATCTGACCGCGCTGTTCAGGAAGCTGATGTAATAGAGCAGCTAAGGTGAAAACAGCTCCCCGTGATTTTCACGGGGAGCTGTTTTTATTCTTCCAAAGCCTCAGCGTCAGACTCAGATTCTTTGTCCTCAATATACATTTGCTCACATTTTCGCTGTGCGTCTATGAGTAAGTTAAGCGCGCCTTCTGTGGCTCTCATCATCGTGAGATACATCTCTTCGTAGTCAGGCATGGATACACCCCCGGAAACAATTCTAACCTGAAACAGATTAAAAGCAAATAACCTGTTTCAGGTTATGCCATACTGCACCCGGAGGGATTCCTATGTATAGAAGACTTCGGGACTTACGTGAGGACGCGGACCTCACGCAGACGCAGGTGGCCAAATATCTGGGCATGTCGCAGACGGGATATTCCAAATACGAGACAGGCGAGAACGACATACCAACCCAGGTGCTCATCGCCCTGGCAAAATTCTACCATACCAGCGTGGACTATCTGCTCGGCCTGACAGACGAGAGATAAACACCCCGGGACAACTGTCCCGGGGTGTTTGTCATTACGCAAGCGGCGGGTTTTCTTCGCTCAGGAAGCACAGGCACAGCACATACACGCCGTCCATACCCTCAAAAATCTCCGGAGTATAGAACCCATCCGGATCGGCGCTGACGACTTCTCCGCTGTCGGTCTCCGGGTCATAGGTGCCAAAGACCTGGACGGCGACGGGTATGTTCTGCCCGGTCTGCGCGGTGACACTCTGCCCCAGCGTGCCGGAGAGGGAGAAACCGGAATCGGGAGGCTCAAAACCCGGGCACCCGACGCTGCTAAGGGCGCCGGATGGGGTGGTGAAATTCATAGTGGCGCCGTCCGCCAGCCCTGGGGCTACGACGGAAAACCGGCCCTCTGCCAGGTCAAATTCAATGCTGTACGTGTGGTGCACCCAGGCGCCGTCCTCCAGGCTGAACACCCTGGCCACCGCGCCCTTGATTTCACCGTCTGCCTCCAAATTGTAGATGTGTACGTCGTCGCCGGTGTGCGAGGACAGGCTGGCAATTTCCTGCTCTGCCTCGGACAGCGCCACCGGCGTGAGTGTGACATTTATGGGGGCGCTCTCCGCGTACTCCTGCACCGGCACGGTCGGCGCCGGGGTGGGGGAGGGAGGCGACGTTTCCGCGGCGCCGCAGCCGGCGAGCACAGCCAGCAACAACGCGAGCATCACTGCAAGAGCCTTTTTCATAAGGATTTCTCCTCGTGCTGTTTGTGCTCATTATATCATATGGGGGGGTGAAGCAAGAAAAAACCGCCAAATTGCTCAAATAATATGCTGTGCCGGAGCGGCCTGTTCCGATACGGCTTGTATTTTCCGGTCTTTGGCGCTATCATATAGCACGAAAGGAGTGACTAACCATGGAATTCAAGTACGACACCCAGCTCCTCCTCGAGGGCGAGAACCTCGACGAGGACGTCATTCACGACTACATACAGGACAACATCCCCGGCGACTGCCTGTTGGTGGCGGGCGGGGACGACCTCATAAAGCTGCACTTCCACACCAATGTGCCCTGGAGGGTGCTTGAATACTGCGCCACGCTCGGCGACGTCTACGACGTGGTGGTGGAGAACATGGAGCGCCAGGCCAAGGGCCTGCAGGGGTAATAAATGCGGGTCCCGTCTGCCGGTGTGATATTGGGCTGCGGCGTGCGAGGAATCATTAAGTTTGGTTTAAGAATCCTTTAAGCGTATTGCCAGACTTCTCCCTCGACCTTATAATGGCTCCAGAAGGAGCTGATAGGGATGAAGAGACGTCTTGCCGCACTGGCAGCGATGCTGGCCCTTGCGCTGTCGCTGAGCGGCTGTGAGATGGTTGACCAGCGCACAGCGCCGACGCCGTCTGCGGTGTCCGGGTACCTGATCCCGACTGAGCTGTCGGAGTCTGAGATGGGACTGCTCGACCTCTTTGGGACGGATGCCGACGGCTGGCAGCTGTATGATTTCTTGGCCCCGGAGGGCACGCAGTACACCGCGTTCACGCTCTGGCAGCTGGAGGAAGGGGAATGGCAGGAGCTGTCGCACAGTACAGCCGCCACCGCCATGGGTGACGGGCAGGGAGGATATGGTGGACGCATCGCCGTACACTTTGACCATGAGACGCTGAGTTTTGAGTACGCCTGCCAGTTCGCAAACGGTACCGTCCGCCACGACCCGCTGATACTGGGCGGGGATGGGGGCGAGGACCTTGCCTGGGGGTGTTCAACCCTGGCCGACGAGGCCGCGGCAGAGCCGGACACGCCCATGGCGCTGATGCTCATATCTGCCACGAGCGGGAACTCCCACACCCAGTATATACCGCAGATAGGCTTTGACGAGCCGGAGCTCTTCGACGGGTCGCACGTTTACGATTACGCGCTGACGGTTGAATTCCGCTCCACACAGTCGGACAGCCACGCAGCGGACTGATATCATGCAAAAAGAGCCGGTCATTTGACCGGCTCTTTTTAATGCTCTTGGATTACTTTATCAGCTTGGCGACTTCCTCGGCGAGGTCGTCCTGGCGCTTCTCAATGCCTTCGCCCTTCTCGAAGCGGATGTAGCCGTTCACCGTGATGGTGGTGCCCAGCTCCTTGGCGACGTTGGCGACGTGCTGCTCGACAGAGACCTTGTCGTCCTTGACAAACGGCTGCTGCAGCAGGCAGATCTCGCTGAAGTACTTGTTCAGGCCGCCCATGACGATCTTCTCGATGATGGCGTCGGGCTTCTTGGCGTTCTTCGGGTCCTCCTTGGCCTGGAGGAGACGGACGCGCTTCTCATTGGCGATGAACTCCTCGCTGACCTGGCTCTTGTCCAGGAACTGAGGATTGAGCGCCGCGACCTGCATGGCGAGATCCTTGCCCAGCTCGACTATCTTTTCGTTCTTCTCAAAGCCCTCGCCGACGGTGAGGTTCATGAGAACGGCGATGCGGCCGCCCATGTGGACGTAGGGGATGCTCACGCCGGTGTCGTAACGGCCGAAGCGGCGGACCTTGATGTTCTCGCCGATGACCAGGACCTTGTCGTTCTGCTCCTCGAGGACGGTCTTGTCGCTGCCGGGGTACTTGCAGGCAAACAGGGCGTCGAGGTCGGCGGGGTTCTCCTTGGCGACGACCTTGGCGACGTTCTGGACGTACTCGACAAAGAGGTCGTTCTTGGCGACGAAGTCGCTCTCGGCGTTGACCTCGACTATGGAGCCCACGCCGCACTCGTCGCAGACCCAGGCGTAAGCCATGCCCTCGGCGGCTATACGGCCGGCCTTCTTCTGCGCGGCGGCGAGACCCTTCTCGCGCAGCCACTCGATGGCCTTGTCCATGTCGCCGTCGGAGGCGGCAAGGGCCTTCTTGCAGTCCATCATGCCGACGCCGGTGGCCTCGCGGAGGTTCTTAACATCTGCTGCTGTAAAAGCCATAGTTATATCTTCCTTCCGTGTTATATATACGTGTGGTGGATAACTTTAAAGCGGATTACTCGGCCTCGGCCTCGTCGGCTTCCTCAACCTTGGCGGCCTCATCGGCGGCCTCGTCGGCGCCCTGGCGGCCTTCCTGCACGGCGTTGGCCATGGTGGCGCTGATGAGCTTGATGGCGCGGATGGCGTCGTCGTTGGCGGGGATGACGTAATCGACCTCGTCGGGGTCGCAGTTGGTGTCAACAATGGCGATGATGGGGATGTGCAGCTTGCGGGCCTCGGCGATGGCGTTGTGCTCCTTGCGGGAGTCAACGATGAAGAGGGCGCCGGGGAGACGCTTCATGTCCTTGACGCCGCCGAGATACTTCTCGAGCTTGGCCATCTCGCCCATGAGCTTCATGACTTCCTTCTTGGGCAGCATGTCGAAGGTGCCGTCCTCCTGCATGCGCTTGAGCTGGGCCAGACGGTCGATACGGGTGCGCATGGTCTTGAAGTTGGTGAGCATGCCGCCGAGCCAGCGGGCGTTCACGTAGTACTGGCCGACGCGCTCGGCCTCTTCCTTGATGGTGTCCGCGGCCTGCTTCTTGGTGCCGACGAACAGGATGTTCTGGCCGTTGGCGGCCAGCTCACGCACGAAGTTGTAAGCCTCCTCGAGCTTCTTCGCGGTCTTGGCGAGGTCAATGATGTAGATGCCGTTGCGCTCGCAGTAGATGTACTCGGCCATCTTGGGGTTCCAGCGGCGGGTCTGGTGACCGAAGTGCACACCGGCCTCCAGAAGCTGCTTCATGGTTACGACTGCCATTTTTGTGTTTCCTCCTTTATTTTGTTATTACCTCCGGACGGGGTCAGCTCCCCGCGACCCAACGGCGGTCGTCACCGCCGCCACGGGGTCGGGAATCGCCCATCCGTGTGTAATGCCGATATATTATAGCAAAAGCCCCTGCGTAATGCAAGGACTTTTTGCGTTATTTTCAGGGAAAATGCGGGTAAAACCGCTCACCGCTCCACGCGCAGGCAGTGATATGTTGGCCGCTCTCCGCCAAACTGGTTGACTGCATCGTCAGGGGGCCAGCAGGAGGCGGAATAAATCCCTTCCACGTCCGCGCCGGTGAAGTCCGAGACCGGGACACGGCGCTCTTTTATGCGCGGAGGGTCGTATTCCGAGAGCCACACCGTCCACAGCTCCACGGCGTCCGTGCGCGTGAGTACCTCGCGCACGTAGTCCGCGATGCGCTCGGCCTTCTCCGGTGTCATATCGCCCGCTCCCAGAAGCCCGGGTTCATCGGTTTTGGTAAACCCGATTTCAATGCTCACGGCGAAGTCCATATCGCAGTAACAGCGCGAAAACGGAAACTCGAGCAGCGAGAAGTTGCCCGCCGAATCCTCGCCGGGCCGGAGGTCACAGCTTATCACAACGCCCGCTTCGTCGGGGCCGATGCCGGCCCTGCGCGCGGCCCGCCCAGACATTACGCCGGCCTTGACCGCTTCGCGCAGGGACATGGCCCTTGTGTGCCGGTCATGCACTTCGCAAAGCGGCACGTCCGCCGCGATAAAAGTACACTGGCTCATGCGCGCACCTCGCTTTCCGGAGGTATTCTACCACCTACGGCGCGCGGGGTAAAGTTACGGCATTGTTTCAATACACCAGCGGACGCTTGTCACGGCGGCGGCGCGAGGGGCTGTCCGGCAGCTCCACGAGGATGATGTCGTCGCCCAGGCGGGTGATGCAGTTCCAGGGGATGACATAGTCGTCGTCCCGGCCGAGCAGGCCGCCAACCCGCCCCGCGCCGGGCACGATCAGCGAGCATATCTGTCCGCTGCAGGCGTCGAACTCCGCGTCGCAGACGTAGCCGAGCCTCATGCCGGATTTGAGGTCAATGACCTCCTTGCTGCGAAGTTCAGAAAAAAGGCAGCCCATACTATCACCTCGGGCTATTATACGCGCCCGGCGGCGGGAAATATGCGCCGCTATCGGGCGAAGCGGGCCTCGAAAAAGCCGAGCGCGCCGGTGCCCATCAGAAGTCCCAGCTTGAGCCGGTGCCCGGCGGGCAGGGAGGAAAAGACCTCTGGCAGAGCGCGGACGCGCCGCAGCTGCGCGAAGCATCCCGTGCGCCCCAGAGCCGCAGGATTTGGCAGGGCGGACTTCAGCCCGGCTGAGCGGCCGCCCAGCGCCAGGGAGAGGGCGCTCACGCCGTCAAAGGCCGCGCCGCCGCCGGGAAAGCGCTCAGCCAATGCGGCGAGCAGGTGGAGGGCTTCATCGCGCTCAAAGTGGCCGAGCAGGCCGCCCAAGAGGAAGAAGGCGCCGTCCGGTGCGTCTATGCGCCCCTCCCAGCCGCCGGCGCGCAGGTCTGCGGGGATGTACGTCTCGCCGGGCAGGGGCGGCAGCAGCTTTTCCCGCAGGGCAATGACCTCGGGCAAATCCACGTAGTAGCGGCGGGTGAGCTCACCGCCCGTGCGGCGCAGCACGGTGTCCAGCCCGCAGCCGAGGTCGATGAGGGCCGCGCCGGGATGTTCGCCGAGATAGCGCCACGCCGCAGCGAGCATCAGCGTCTCGCGCAGGGCGTACAGCGTGCAGTCCGCCTGACGCGCGGCGGAGAAGTCTGCCCTCACGCCCTTCAGGAGCAGGGCGTCCGCCTCCCCGACGCCAAGGGCGGGATACTCCGCGGCGCAGCGCGCCCGGCACCAGAGCGGCACCAGCAGAGTGGCCGCCGCGCTGCCGGGGGCAAAATTCAGCACCTCGCTCATCTGGCCGACCCCGCAAGCGTGCGCGCACATTTAAGGTCATATTCACGCACAAATTCACCGGCGTCCACGCCGCGCTCCATGCTGCTGAGCAGGATGCGGGCGCAGGCGGCGGCGTCGCTGGCGGCGTCGTGGTGGTCCAGCTCCACGCCCAGCGTGTAAGCGAGCGTGTCCAGCTTGTGGTTGGGCAGGGTGGGGAAGGCCCGGCGGGCGAGCCGGACCGTGTCTATGTACCTCGCCGTGCGCCGCCAGCTGATGCCGTAGGAGCGCAGGCACTTGGAGAGCACCGCCATGTCGAAGGGGGCGTTGTGCGCCACCAGAATCCCGTCGGAGAAGATGCTCTCCAGCTCGCGCGTCCAGAGCTCGGCGAAGTTCGGCTCGCCGCAGGTGCGCTCTGGCGTGATGCCGTGCAGCATGACGTTGAAGAGTGCGAATTCGCACTCCGGGTTGACGAGAAAACCCTCTGCGCCGAAAATTTGCCCGTTTTCCACCAGGCAGAGGCCGATCTGGCACATGCGGTCGTTGCGGGAGTTGGGCGTCTCCGTGTCAAACACTACGTATCTCATGTGTCACTCCGCGGCTATGAGGTCGCTGTGGTACTCGGTCTTTCCCTCCAGCACCTCTTTATAGAAGTTTTCCTTCCAGGCGATGAAGTCCAGGCTGTCCTGCAGCTCCGCCATGCGCGCGTGGATGTTCCGCTTGTACTTTTGCAGCAGCTCCATGCGCTCGGGGATGGTGCTCTGGCCCTGCAGGCAGAGCGCCAGGTATTCCTTCATCTCCTGTATGCTCATGCCGCAGCGCTTGAGGCAGGCCAGGGAGCGTATCCAGTTCACGTCGTGCTCGTCGAACACGCGGTAGTTGTTGCCCGCGCGCTTCACGTTGGGAACCAGGCCCTCGTTGCAGTAAAACTTGAGCGCCTCGTAGCTCATGCCGGTGGCCTCGCAGCACTGCTTCATTGTATACAGATTGTTCACAAAATCACCCGTATTTTCTCTTGACTCGGTAGTTGCTACCGGGTCTATATTATATCCAGAAGGAAAACAAAAGGCAAGCGTTTCCCGAAAAATTTAGGAGGCAGAATACAATGAGCGAACTTTTCACCTATCGTACGGCGGAGGAAGTGGCCGCCGAGAGCACGCATAATGATAACCCCTTCGGCCTGGTTTACTCCGGGGCCATCAGCGAGAATGTGGCCGGAGAAGTTAACATAATACCAATAAGCTACATGCTCGGCGGGCTGAAGCTGGTGGCCAACGTCTATGTCCCCGCGGGCTATGACAGGGCCGCGGACAAAAAGTACGCCGGCATCGTCGTCGCCCACCCGAACGGCGGCGTCAAGGAGCAGGTCGCGGGCCTCTATGCGCAGAAGCTGGCCGAGGCCGGCTATGTAACCCTCGCCTTCGACGCGGCGTATCAGGGCCACAGCGAGGGCCTGCCGCGCAACACGGACAAGCCCGCGCACAGGGTTGAGGACATACACCGGGCCTGCGACATCATCCGCGTGTTCCCGGGTGTGGACCCGGAGCGCGTGGGCGTGCTCGGCATCTGCGGAGGCGGCGGCTACACCATCAAGGCCGCGCAGACCGACAAGCGCTTCAAGGCCGTGGCAACCCTCTCCATGTTCAACACCGGCGTCGTGCGCCGCAACGGTTTCCTCGACAGCGCCACGGCGACCATCCAGCAGCGCCTCAAAGAGGCCTGCGAGGCCCGCGACCTCGAGATGAGCGGCGGCGAGGTGCGCTACACCGCCAACATGTGCGAGATGCCCGAGTCTGAGGCCGACAAGCTCCCCTACGACCTCTACCGCGACGGCTACTACTATTACGGCAAGACCCACGCCCACCCGTGCAGCAGTTTTGCCTACACGGTCAGCAGCAACGTGGACCTCATGAGCTTCGACGCCGTGCAGGGCGCAGATCTCATAAACGTCCCCCTGCTGATGATAGCGGGCAAGAGCGCGGACACGCTCTACATGACCGAGCACGTCTTTGCCGCCGCCACCGGCACAAATGACAAGGAGCTCTACCTCGTACCAGGCGCGACCCACATCCAGACCTACTGGGTGCCGGAGTACGTCGAACAGATTACCGGCAAGCTCACCGAATTCTTCGGCCGCACCCTTTGAGATAAAGTAAAAGCCGCCCGGAAAACCGGGCGGCTTTTGCCGTATGCGTTTCTGCGGCGCTCCTATTTCCAGCGCAGCGATTTCAGGTATTCCTTGGTCTCCGCGCTTATGCGCCGGGACTCCACCGCCTTCTGGATCGCCTTGTTGTGCACCCACTGGCTCAGTCTCCGCTGCTCAATATAGGGCAGGGCCGCCTCCGGCTGCTTGGCCAGGGCGGTGGCGAAATACCAGGCGGCCATCATGTTTACATAATACTTATCACAGCAGCAGACAGCCACTTCCCCGGGCTGCTGCGGGTCAAAGCCCTCGTCCAGATAAAAGCTCATGAGCACGCCGATGCCGAAGCGCACGGTGTACTCGGCGCCGTCCGCCATCCATCGTCTGGCCTGGGCATAGAGCCCTTCGGGCTGCTTTTTGAAGGCCCTGGGGCTGATGATGTCGCAAACGGCCCAGTTGTCCACATACGGAAGAAAGGCATCCAGCGCGGCTGCGGTCTCGTCATAGCCGCGCAGTTCGTTTATGAGCAGGCCGTGCAGGCAGTTCTCATCGTAGTAGCGGTGCGGCAAGGTTGACATAAAATTGCTGGCTTCCGTAGTTCCGCGCAGTTCCCTGGCCAGCCTGCGCAGGTCGGGAATACGCACGCCGAGCACGCTCTCCGGGGGGATGTTGGGCACCAGCTTGGCCTGGAAGCCGGCGTACCCGGCGTCGGCCAGGGAGCTGAGCCGCTCCAGGATGGGGTTACTTTCCACGCCTTACCCTCCTCCTGCGCCTGGCCCTGCGGGCGGCGCGGATCTGCCGCATGCCCTGGCGGGTGATTATGATGGTCGGCTCCTTGCGGTTGGCGGTGTTCCAGTTGCCCAGGGCGAAGAAGACAACGGCCTCGATGACCAGGGCGAAAAGGGTCCAGAGCGCCCAGTTGTCGTCCAGCAGGTGGATGAACAGGAAGTCCGTCACGCAGACCCAGTAGGCCAGCACGGTGAGCACCGTGAAGAACCAGTTCACCGCGCCCAGGGCGCTGAGCCGCTCCGGGTACTTGTTCATGGTGTAGCGGTTGCACAGCAGCGGGATGCTGATGATACTGTTCCAGCCGATGTATTCCGGTATGAGCAGCCGTGCAAGGCGGCGGTTCTTGACCGTGATGCCGGCCTTGACGCGGTCGGCGCTCGTCCACCAGGAGTTATGCCGGCAGATTACGAAACCGCACAGCCATGGCGGGACGGTCACGAACAGCGCCCAGATTAGCACGCCGCCGACAGCCATGCCGACGCCGCGCAGAAAAAGCATCAATGCAGCCATATTTCCTCCAGAAAGTCATTTATTCAGCGCAAAATCGTGCGCCTCGGCGAGCCAGCCCATGAGCTCGCCGTCAACTTCGTCCGGCGACGCCACTATGACGTGGTGCGTCCAGCGGTTGGGGTAGGGCTCGCTGGCGGCGAAGATGCGCTCCGAGCGGACCTCGCGGCCCAGGCCGAAGGAGACGATGATGAACACCTCCGGGCAGCGCCTGCCCATGCGCCGCGTGGACACAAAGGCGAAGCCGTAGCGGGCCTTGAAGGTGATCTGCGTGCGCGCGACACGCACCTCCACGTCCGGCCACTGCGCAAAAACGCGGCTGCGCAGCTCGGTGTAGATGGGCAGCGCCGCGCCGTGCCCGGCGAAGAACTGCAATTCGTCCTGAGTCATGAGAGTCACCCCTTTCGACTATTTTGCCGCAAAAGGCGCCCGCTGTCAAGTGCCGCCCGCCGCGGGAGGGCGCCGGAATGAAAACGCGCCCGCTCGGTGAGAGCGGGCGCAGTATACTTACGTATGAACTCAGAGGGCGCTGACGATGTCGCGGGTGTCGCGGGCGATGACGAGCTCCTCATTGGTGGGGATGACCCAGAGCTGGACCTTGCTGTCAGCCGTGGAGATGAGGGTGTCGCTGCCGCGCTTGCTGTTGGCCTCGGGATCGACCTCGCAGCCGAGGTAGGTGAGGTACTTGCAGATGCCCGCGCGGGTGGTGGAGGCGTTCTCGCCCACGCCGGCGGTGAAGATGATGGCGTCCACGCCGTTCATGGCGGCGACGTAGCTGCCCACAACCTTGGCCACGGAGTAGTCGAACATGTCAAGCGCGAGCTGGGCGCGCTCGTTGCCCTCTTCGGCGGCGGCCTCGAGGTCGCGGAAGTCGCTGCTGACGCCGGAGACGCCCAGCACGCCGGACTTCTTGTTGAGGACGTTGAGCATGGTGTCGATGTCCATGTTGTACTTGTTCATGATGAACTGCATGGCGCCCGGGTCGAGGTCGCCGACGCGGGTGCCCATGGGCAGGCCGACCAGCGGGGTGAAGCCCATGGAGGTGTCAACGCTCCTGCCGCCGTCGATGGCGCAGATGGAAGAGCCGTTGCCCATGTGGCAGCTGATGAGCTTGAGCTCCTCGATGGGCTTGCCCATCAGCTCGGCGCAGCGGCCGGAGACATAGCGGTGAGAGGTGCCGTGGAAGCCGTAGCGGCGGATGCCGTCCTCGCTGTAGTAGTTATACGGCAGGGCGTACATGAAGGCCTTGGCGGGCATGCTCTGGTGGAAGGCGGTGTCGAAAACGCCGACCTGGGGCACGTCCTTGCCCATGACCTCGACACAGGCGTTGATGCCGGTGATGTTGGCGGGGTTGTGCAGGGGGGCGAAGGGGGTGCAGTCCTCCAGCGCCTTCATGACCTCGTCGGTGATGAGCACGCTGCTGGCGAACTTCTCGCCGCCGTGGACGACGCGGTGGCCGACGGCGTCAATCTCGTGCATGGAGCTCACGACGCCGTACTCGAGGCTGGTGAGCTTGTCGATGACGGCAGCTATGGCCTCGGCGTGGCTGGGCAGGGGGATGTCCTCGTTGAAGACCGGCTTGTCCCCGACCAGTGGGGTGTGCTTGAGGTGGCCGTCGATGCCGATGCGCTCGCACAGGCCCTTGGCCAGAAGCTGCTCGTTCTCCATATCTATGAGCTGATACTTAAGGGAGGAGCTGCCCGCGTTGATGACCAGTACTTTCATAGTTGATTACCTCTCTTTGCTATTGTCAAATTGAGATGCGAATAGTAATATTAGCACATACATATTTATTGTATCTCTGTTTTGCCCAAAACGCAAGAGGTTTTGTACATTTGCGGCATGGACGGCAGGGGCGAAGAATATTTCAGCAGCGATGGAGGTATGAGCATGGTGATCGCCGGCATTGTAGCCGAATACAACCCCTTCCACAACGGGCATGAGCACCACATAGAGGCCACGCGCGCCGCCCTGGGCGCGGATACGGGCATAGTCTGCTGCATGTCCGGCGACTTCGTCCAGCGCGGCGAGGCGGCACAGTGGTCCAAATTTGCCCGCGCCGAGTGCGCCGTGCGCTGCGGGGCCGACCTGGTGTTCGAGCTGCCCGTGCAGTGGGCGCTCTCCTCGGCGGAGGGGTTCGCTCGCGGCAGCGTTGGCCTGCTCGACAGCCTCGGCGTGGTGGAATACCTCTCCTTCGGCAGCGAGTGCGGCAGCGTGGAACCGCTTGAGCGCGTGGCCGAGACGCTGCTGGACCCCAAGGTCACGGCGGAGATACGCGCGCTCTGCTCCGAGACGGGCGAGAGCTATGCCGTCGTGCGCCAGCGGGTGCTGGAGGGCCGCCTGGGCGCGGAGGCGAGGCTGGTGGAGACGCCGAACAACATCCTTGCCGTGGAGTATATCAAGGCCATATATGACCTTGGCTCGCGCATCAGGCCCCTGACGGTACAGCGCGCCGGGGCCCAGCACGACCGGCCCGGGGAGGGGCGGGTGCGCTCGGCCAGCGAGCTGCGCACCATGACCGGGGCGGGCAAACCGGTGGAGCCGTACATGCCCCGCGCGGCGCATGAGATCCTCGAGCGGGAACGCCGGCATGGGAGGGGCCCCGTCCTGATGCGGGAGCTGGAGCCCGCCCTGCTCAGCCGCCTGCGTATGCTGAACAAGTCTGACTACGCCGCCCTGCCCGACGCCAGCGAGGGCCTGGAGAACCGCCTCATGGCCGCCGCCCTGGAGGAGCCGACCCTGGACGGCATCCTCGCCGCGGCCAAGAGCAAGCGCTATGCCCTGGCGCGGCTGCGGCGCATGTGCATGTGCGCATGTACGGGCGTGCGCGCCGGCATGAACGAGGGCACGCCGCCATATGCGCGGCTTCTGGCCGCCAGTGCCAGGGGGCGCGGGATACTGCGCCTGGCCGACGGCCGCAGCCGGGTGCCCGTGATAACCAAGAGCGCCATGGGACGTAAGCTGCCTGCCGATGCACGCGAGTGCTTTGAGCTCAACGCCGCTGCGCACGACCTGTTTGTCCTCGGATGTCCCGCCGTCACGGAGCGGCGCGGCGGCGGTGACTGGCGCGCCTCGCCCGCGGTGACGGAGAGCTGAGAGAGGCCTCGCCGTCCGGCAAGCGGGGCGGACCGGCGGGCCGCTAAACCGGACATACATAGTGTTAAAGGGAAATTTGCCCCTTTGTACAACTGTATGGCAGAAAGTTAACGACAAATTTAATGCGTTCGTGCGATAAAGACCTTGCAATCCGTCCGGAGTTGGAGTATAATTTAGCGCAAGGCTGAGAAATACATTTGTCCGCGATATGCGGACAGTCCGGCCAAGGAATATAGGAGGAATTGAAATGAAGAAGATTCTTGCACTGCTTCTTGCACTCGTCATGGTCTTCGCTCTGGCCGCCTGCGGCGAAAGCGGCGACACCACTCAGACCGCTGATCCCAATGCGGCTGCCACCGACGGCTCTCAGGCCAGCGGCGACAACGTCATCAAGATTGGCGTGTTCGAGCCCCTGAGCGGCGACTCCGGCGCCGGCGGCCGTCAGGAGATGCTGGGCATGCAGTACGCCCAGAGCCTGCGTCCCACCGTGGAGATCAACGGCGTTGAGTACACCATCGAACTCGTCCCCGCCGACAACCAGTCCACTGCCGACCGCGCCCCGACCGCCGCTGCCACCCTCGTCTCCGAGGGCGTGAGCGTCGTGCTCGGCACCTACGGCTCTTCCGCCGCCATCGCCGCTGCCCCCACCTTTGAGCAGGCGCAGATCCCGGCCATCGGCGTGACCTGCACCAACCCGCGCGTCACCGAGGGCAACGAGTACTACTTCCGCACCTGCTTCATCGACCCCTTCCAGGGCACCGTCCTCGCCAACTACGCCTATGAGCAGCTTGGCGCCCGCACGGTCTACTGCCTGGGCGAGAGCGGCAACGACTACGACACCGGCGTTATCAACTACTTCCAGGAGGCCTTTGAGGCCCTGGGCGGAACTGTCGAGGTCGCCAGCTTCCCGGCCAACAACTCCGACTTCTCCACCTATCTGAACACCGCTGTCAACATGGGCGCCGACGCCATCCTGACCCCGGTCTCCATTGCCTACAGCACTCAGATCATTGCTCAGGCCATCAGCATGAACTTTGAGCTGCCCATCCTCGGCTCCGACACCCTGGACAGCAACGCCGTCCTGGCCGCCACCGAGGGCAGCGACATCGGCCTGTACGTCACCACCTTCTACAATGAGGGCGGCGACCCCGAGTTCGACGAGGGCTTCAAGGCTTTCATCAACTCCAACAACACCAACCTGGAGAACAACGGCGGCAACGATATGATCGCGGCTGTCTCCGTCATGGGCTTTGACGCCTACAACGTCGCTGTTGACGCCATCGAGCGTGCCCAGAGCACTGACCCGAACGACATCTACAATGCTCTCAAGGAGACCAACTGGGACGGCATCACCGGCAACATCCAGTTCGACGACAACGGCGACGCCATCCGTGACCTGGCCTACATCAAGATAGCCGATCCGGCCAACGTAGCCTGGGAGAACGGCGGCACTCAGACCGTCGCCTGAGCCCGGATACATATAAGATAATGTAATTACGTCACTTGCTTTGGCGAGGGCTTTTGCCCTCGCCAAACAGTGTTAAAGAAAGACGTGGACTGTCTCGTAAGGGGCCGTGCATCAGGCTCTTTACGAGGCAGTCCAAGCATGAAAGGAAGAGAAACAAGTGCAATTTGCTGTCTCCATCCTGCTGTCGGGCATCTCCGTGGGCGGCCAGTATGCGCTCATAGCAATAGGCTACACCCTGGTCTACGGCATACTGCGCCTCATAAACTTCGCTCACGGCGACGTGTTTATGGTAGCGGGACTGCTTATGGTGTACATATCGGCCTCCATGCCGCTGTACATTGCCGTGCCGGTGGTCATTCTGCTCATCGTGGCGCTCGGCTTTATGATAGAGCGCGTGGCATACAAGCCCCTGCGCAGCGCCCCGCGCATGTCCGTCATGATAAGCGCTATCGGCGTGAGCTTCCTCATCCAGAACTTCGCCACCTACTACACCGGCGGACTGGCCCGTATCTATCCCAGCATCCCGTTCCTGTCCGACACGGTCACCATCGCCGGCGCCAGCACCCGCTGGGTCACCATAGTGACGCCGTTCCTGGTTATCGCGCTTATCATTGTGCTGCAGCTGCTCATTAACCACACCAAGGTCGGCCTGGCCATGCGCGCGGCGGCCAAGGACTTTGAGACCTGCCAGCTCATGGGCATCAAGATCAACTCCGTCGTCAGCTTCACCTTCGTCATAGGCAGCGCCCTGGCGGCGATAGGCTCCATCCTCTACTTCACCAACTACCCGTCCATAGTCCCGACCTCGGGCGCCATGCCGGGCCTCAAGGCCTTTGTCGCGGCCGTGTTCGGCGGCATCGGCTCCATACCCGGCGCGGTTATCGGCGCGTTCATCATCGGCATCTGCGAGACCATAGTCAAGAGCACCTCTTACTCTATCTTCTCCGACGCCTTTACATTTGTCCTGCTCATCGTCATCCTGATGGTCAAGCCCACGGGCCTGTTCGGTGAGAAGGTCACCGACAAGGTCTGAGGAGGTGTGTCCAATGCCTGCAGTTACACTTGAAAAGAAAAGCAAAAAGGGCTCGGTAATCGCCTTCATCGGCGTGCTCGTCGTCCTTGCGCTGGTAATATTGCTCGAGAACACGCTGGACCCGAACTCCAACATCATCGTGTTCACCGCTCTCAAGCGCGGCGCGGTCTATGCCCTCGTCGCGGTCAGCATGAACCTGCTCAACGGCTTTACGGGCCTCTTCAGCCTCGGCCAGGCCGGCTTCATGCTCCTGGGCGGATATACTTACGCCATACTCACCATACCCAGCTCCCAGCGCGACAGCGTCTACTACCTGTACGACGGTTCCGCCATCAACTTCTCCATCACGGAGACCCTGCAGAACCTCTTCGGCGGCAGCGGGGTGGGCGGCGCGGCCGGCCTCGTGCTCGGCGTGCTGATCGCCATTGTCATCGCCGGACTGGTGGCCGCCCTCATCGCCTGGCTTATCGGCCTGCCGGTGCTCAAGCTCAAGAGCGACTACCTTGCCATAGCCACGCTGGGCTTCGGCGAGATAATCCGCGCCGTGTTCCAGTGGAACAACCTCGGCCGCGTAACCAACGGCGCCAACGCGCTCAACAACTTCCCCACGCTTAACAATTTCAACATCACCAATGCTGACGGGCAGGTGGTGCTGCGCCTGTCCACCTTTGCGGTCTTTGCCATCGCGGCGCTGTGCATCTTCCTCATAGTGCTGCTCATCAACTCCAGCTACGGGCGCGCCTTCAAGGCCATCCGTGAGGATGAGATAGCCGCCGAGGCCATGGGCATCAACCTGGCCAGGCACAAGCGCATGAGCTTCATGATCAGCTCTTTCTTCGCCGGAGTGGGCGGAGCCCTGCTGGCCATGTACATGAACCAGGTGCAGGCCCGTACCTTCACCAGCTCCATGACCTACGAGATACTGCTCATCGTCGTCCTGGGCGGCATGGGCTCCATCTCCGGCAGCGTCATCGCGGCCTTCCTCTACGTCGCGTGCAGCGAGTGGTGGCTGCGCTTCCTGGACAGCGAGACTGTGTTCCGCAGCGCGGGCAGCCGCTGGGCCTTCATTATCATCATCGCCGTACTGGCCATCGGCATCACGCTGCTGCTCATACGCCGGCGCCGCAAGAACGGCGCGAAGAAGTTCAGCGAGCTCTGGACGGCCTGCGTAGTGGGGGCGATCGTGCTGATATGGGACGTCTATTACGCCATAACAGGCGGCATGGAAGTGCCGTTCCTGCGTGCCGGCTTCCGCATGGTCGTGTTCAGCGTTATAATCATGGTTGTTGTGCTCTTCTTCCGTAAAGGCCTCTTCGGCGACAAGGAGCTGCCGTATGTAGTCAAGAGCATAGGCCGCTTCTTCAAGAAGCATACCAAAGCAAGTAGCGCGGCGGCCGTTGCGGCGAACAAAGCGCTTAAAGCAGACGGAAAGGAGGGCGGCAGCGATGAGTGAGAACATACTGCGCATGGAGAATATCACCATGCAGTTCGGCGGCGTCGTGGCCGTCAACAACCTCTCTCTCGAGGTCAACAAGGGTGAGATTATCGCCCTCATCGGCCCCAACGGCGCCGGCAAGACCACGGCCTTCAACTGCGTCACGGGCGTTTACCAGCCCACCAACGGCCGCATAGAGTTCATGGGCGAGACCATCGTCCGCAACCACCCGACCGGCAAAATGGCCAAGGCCTACCTCGGCGAGCACCCCACACTGTACACCGCCGACTACAACGGCGAGGATGACCCGGACACCGTCGCCGCCCTGGACGCGCTGAACGCCGAGTGCGCCGCCAAGGTCGCCGAGGCCGAGGCTGCGATAGTGAAGAAGCTCGACGGCGAGAAGGACGAGGAAAAGCGCAAGGCACTCTACGCCGAGGCAGAGGCCAAAAAGGCCGAAATCGAGGCCGGTTACGCCGAGCCGCGCGAGAAGCTGCTTGTGCAGCTCAAGGACAGGGCTGACGCCAGGATGGAGTTCAGGCGCAGTATCGACCCGGACGTCGGGACGAACAAGGTCTACGCGCCCACCCCCGACAAGATAACCCACCTCGGCATCGCGCGTACCTTCCAGAACATCCGCCTGTTCAGCGCGCTGAGTGTGCTGGACAACGTGCTCATAGCCAAGCACATGCGCGCAAAGCAGAACGTCTTTTCCGCCACGCTGCGCCTCAACCACAAGGAGGAGCGCCGTATGCGCGAGGAGGCCATGGAACTGCTGGCTGAGCAGGGCCTCGACCACCTCAAGGATGAGGTGGCGGGCAGCCTGCCCTACGGCATCCAGCGGCGCCTGGAGATCGCCCGCGCCCTGGCCACCAATCCCAGGCTGCTGCTCCTCGACGAGCCGGCGGCCGGCATGAACCCGCAGGAGACCCAGGAGCTGGGCGAGTACATCGTGGAGATCAAGAAGAACCACGACCTCACCATACTGATGATAGAGCACCACATGGACCTCGTCATGCAGTTCTCGGACCGTATCTACGTCATCGATTTCGGCCGGCTCATCAGCTCCGGCACGCCCGACGTGGTAAAGGCTGACAAGCGCGTCATAGACGCATACCTGGGGGTGGTCGAATGAGCGACGTAATTCTGAGCATAAAAGACCTGAAGGTCAGCTATGGCGGCATCGAGGCCGTCAAGGGCATATCCTTCGACGTCAGGCAGGGCGAGATAGTCACCCTGATAGGCGCAAACGGCGCGGGCAAGAGCTCCACCCTGCGCGCCATATCCGGCCTGGTCAAGCCCTCCGGCGGCTCCATAAGCTTCGAGGGGCAGGATATCACCGGCAGGAACCCGACGGAGATAGTCAAGCAGGGCGTAACGCTCGTCCCCGAGGGACGCCGCATCTTCGCCGACCTCACGGTGCTGGAGAACCTGCGCATCGGCGCCTATCTGCGCCACGACGACCTCAAGGACGACATCGAGTGGGTGTACAGCCTGTTCCCGCGCCTCAAGGAGCGCTCCTGGCAGGCCGGCGGCACGCTCTCCGGCGGCGAGCAGCAGATGCTGGCCGTGGGCCGCGCGCTCATGAGCCGTCCCAAGCTCATTATGATGGACGAGCCCAGCCTGGGCCTGGCGCCCATCGTCGTGCGCGGTATCTTTGATATCATCCGCGAGATAAACCAGCGCGGCACGACCATCTTGCTCATAGAGCAGAACGCCAACATGGCCCTCCAGACCGCCCACACCGGCTACGTGCTGGAGACCGGCCGCATAACCCTCTCCGGCACCGGCGAGGAGCTGCTGAAAAACGAAGCCGTCCAGGCCGCGTACCTAGGCACGTGACAACGCAAAAAAGCACCCCGAGAGGGGTGCTTTTTTATTGCCTTGAGGGCGAAAGCGCGGCTTTGCTGCGGCAGCTGGCAGGAGGTCGCGGTCAGCGCCCGACATCTTTCAGCACGTCCTGAACCCGCTTGCAGCGGTGGGGGAAGCGTTCCAGAAGGTGTGGAGCGGCGGTTGACATAATATAACCGGTCCCGGCTGTCTCCAGCATGCTCACGTCGTTGCCGCTGTCGCCGAAGGCGATGACGTCCGCCAGGGGGACGCCGAGCTTTTCGCAGAGGCGGCGCAGCCCGCTGCCCTTGTCGGTGGAGTTGAAATCCAGCCAGGCGGCGCCGGATATGGCCGTACGGAAGTGCCGGCTCCAGCGCGGGGCCAGGATGGGTTCCACGGTCTCCGCCCCGGCGGGGGCATAGACGGCGAGCTTGACTATGGGTTCCGGCATCTCGTCGGGCGTGGCGAGGATGGTCACGTTGTTGCCCACCGTGTCGCGCATGATGGTGACTATCTCCCCGCTCTTGGGGCAGAGGTAGCTGCGGTCCTGTCCCGAGATCTGGATCTCGCATCCCGGCAGGGCGAGGATCTCGTGACAGAGCTCCAGCGCCAGGGTGCGGTCCATCTCCTCCCTGCAAAGCACCTCGCCCGGGCTGCCCGGCCCGAAGATGACCGCGCCGTTTTCGCAGATGTAGTAAAGCGAGCCGGCCACGGGAGCGAAGAGCCTGCGCAGGCTTGTGTACTGCCTGCCGCTGGTGGGGCAGAAATAGATGCCCAGGGCGGCCAGGCGCTCTATCTGGGCGAAGACCTCCGAGTCTATCTGCGCGCCATATCCGTGCAGCAGGGTGCCGTCGATGTCGCAGGCAATGAGGCGTGTCATGGGGTTTCCTCCTTTTCTGTGCCGGTGAAGAGCGAGAGCAGCTCGCCGAAGTCCGACAGGTTGTAGTCGGCGGCCCCGCAGCGGGCGGAGTCGCCGAAACCGACGGTGAGCATGCCCGCGGCGCGCCCGGCCTCCACGCCGGCGAGTGCGTCATCCATGGCGGCGCAGTACGCGGGGGCTGTACCCAGCAGCCGTGCGGCGGTGAGGAATACTTCCGGGTCAGGCTTTGAGCGGGTGACGCAGTTGCCGTCTGCCACGGCGTCCAGACAGGCGCCAAGGCCCGTGCACTCGAGGATGAGCGGCGCGTTTTTGCTGGCCGAGGCCAGGGCCAGACGGTAGCCGCGGCGGCGCAGCTCCCTGAGCGTGGGGAAGACCTCCGCCGGAACATCGGCGGGGGAGAGCTCCGCGAGCATGGCGCGGTAGGTCTCGTTCTTTTCCGCGGCGAAGGCCTCCTTTTCGGCCTGCGTGTACTCCCGGTCCGCGCGCTCCAGGACTATTTCCAGGCTGGCCATGCGCGAGATGCCGCGGCAGCGGTCGTTCTGCGCCCGGTCAAAGGGGATTCCCAGCCGGTCGGCCAGGGCCTTCCAGGCGCGGTAGTGCAGCTCGTCCGTGCTGATGAGCACGCCGTCCAGGTCAAAAATGATGGCTTTTATCATGGTTATCCTTCCTTCTTGTCGGGATATGGGAGGCGGGGACTGACTGAAACGGGCGGACTACCTGCAAGTGTCCTGGTACTCGCTGGGGGACATGCCGGCCACTTTCTTGAAGGTGGAGGAGAAGTGCGTCACGTCCTTGTAGCCCACCTGCTCGGCGGCCTCGTAGACCTTTGTGCGGCAGTCGCGCAGCAGCTCCATGGACTTCTGTATGCGGTAGCGCGTCAGGTAGTTGAGCAGGGTGTAGTCCGTCTCCTTCTTGAAGGTGTGGCTCAGGTGACCCTCGCTGATGCCCAGGCTCTGGGCTATGGAGCCGACGCTTATGCCAGGGTCGGCGTAGTGTTCGCTTATGTAGTCCATGGCCTCCAGCACGTATTTGCTCTTGTCGCCCTTCTTCAGGCCGGGCAGGGGGGCGGACTGCACCCCGCCGTCGTCGGCCATGCGCTTCTGCACGTTCAGCACGGCCTGCTCCAGGTCGCCGTCGTGGAAGGGCTTGAGGAGGAAGTCAACCGCGCCGAGCCGCAGCGCGCTCTGCGCGTACTCAAAGCTGTCGTAGGCCGTCAGTATGATGACGTAGGCCCGGCTGCCGCGCTCCCGCAGCCGGCGGAGCATTTCGATACCGTCCATGCGCGGCATTTTCAGGTCCGTGATGATAAGCGAGGGGGAGAGGCGCTCTGCGGCGGAGAGGGCCTCTTCACCGTTGGACGCCTCGCCCACCACGACGCAGCCCAGCGCCGCCCAGTCCACGGCCAGGACGATACCCTTGCGTATGAGCTCCTCGTCCTCGACTACAAGTACTTTCAGCATGTCTCGTCCTCCTTTTCATACTGCAGCGGCAGCGTGGCCGTGACCACGGCGCCCGTGCCGCCGGAGCGGTTTTCCAGATAGAGCCCGAAGCCCTCTCCATAGTATTTGCGCAGGATGGTGTCCACGTTGTAGAGGCCCAGGTGACCGCGGGAGAGCTCGCGGCCGCGGCTGGAATACGGCCCTGTCAGCTCCGGCGGTATGCCGCGGCCGTTGTCGCTCACACGGATGGTGAGTATGCCGCCGCCGGCTGAGGCCGAGACCTCCACCGCGCCGTCTGAAACTCCCTCCAGGCCGTGAAGTATGGCGTTCTCCACTATGGGCTGGAGTATCATCTTGGGCACGCGGCTGTCCGCCAGCTCGTCCGGGACGTCGGCGGAATAGCTGAAGGAGTCGGAGAAGCGGATGCGCTGTATCTCCACATAGCGGCTGATGATCTCCAGCTCCCGGCTGAGCGGGACAAACTCGTCCGGGGAGACGCAGAAGCGCAGGATATCGGCCAGATCGGTGGCCATCACTGCCACCTGGGGTACGTTGTTTATCTTGCTGTTCCACTTCATGGTGTCCAGCGTGTTGCAGAGGAAATGGGGGTTTAGCTGGGCCTGGAGCATGCGTATCTGCGCCTCGTTGAGCTCGCGCTGGTTCTCCACCAGCTGCTCCTGGTTGCGCTTGAGGGCGGAGAGCATTTCATTAAAGCGCTCGGCCAGGGCTCCGAACTCGTCCCCGCCCTCGGGCTGGACGTACACGTCCAGGTTGTTTGTCCGGGCTACCTCTTCGATAGCTCCGTGCAGGCGCTGCACGGGCCCGAAGAGCTGGCGGCTGAGGGTGAGGCTCAGCAGTACGGCCGCGGCGATGCACGCCAGCGCGAAGAGGGCGCTGACGGCGTACAGCAGGGACATGGTGTCACGGGTGAACACCTGCGGCTGGCGCAGCACTATGTAGAGCCCGGTGGGCTCGTGCCGCGCGGCGCTGTAGGTGAACTCCTCCGGGCCGCTGCTGAGCGGCTGGCCGGCGAGCAGGCGCGACCTGAGCATGTCTGCGATGGAGGAGGTGAGCCCGGGCTGTGAGCAGTAGACCGGCCGCCAGTAGGAGCTGAGCAGTATTAAGTCGCTGCTGGTGGACACGGCGCTGTCCAGCAGGGCGCTGAGGTCAGTCTGGTAGAACGTGGCCAGCAGGAAGCCCAGCGGCTGCCCGCTGCCATCCATCAGCGGGACGGCCCCTGCCAGGCGGGGCCCGCCTGAATCGGAGCTGTCGGAGGGGAAAAAGGTGGGTTCCCCGCGCCCGGCCGCAGCGTAAAGTATTCCCCAGCTCACGGGCAGGGTGTCCTCGTGGGGCAGGTTGCGCGTGGAGTAGAGCCAGCTGCCCCCGGCGTCATACAGTTCGAGGCAGGCCGTACCGCGTACGGATGCGGTGACCTCGAGAAAACGGTTATATATGACCGGATTGCCGTCCGTGCCGTGTGCCAGGGCCCGCGAGAGCGTGGGGTCCGCGGCAATGCCGGCGGCGGCCGCGTCCAGCTCCGTGCGTACATGCTCGAGTATCTGCGCAGCGGAGGCCAGGTCCCCGCCCGCCTCCCGCTGCTTTTCGCTGGTCATCTGGATGCGGAAGATCTGCAGCAGCAGCGCAGAGCAGATGAGCAGCGGTATGAGGGAGGCGGCCAGCAGGGCTATAAACAGCCGGTTGCGGAAAGAGACCGAGAGAAAACGCTTCATGACCGCTCCTCCCTGTCCAGGTAAAAGGCCCAGCTCATGAGCACCTCATCGTGGTGGGCGCTGGCCCACGGTATGTCGTAGTCAAGCACCTTCAGCTGGGAGAGCTCGGGCAGGGCGCCCGGCTCCACGTCGGAGCGCACGCTGCGGCGGTACAGCCCGGAGAGCAGCTGCTGCACATCACGGCCGACGGTGAAGTCTATAAAGCGCTGCGCGTTTTCCATGTGGGCCGCGCCCTTGACTATGGCGGTGCCGTCGGGGACCAGGCTGGTGCCGTCATCGGGGTAGATGAGGTCTATGCTGTCGCCGGCGTCCCGCCGCTTGAGCGCGGTCTCCTCCAGGGTGATACCTACCCAGCAGCTGCCGTTGGCCACTGCGGTGAGTACGTCGCCGGAGCTGTCCAGCTCCAGCCCGCCCAGGTTGTCCGCAAAGGCGAGCAGGGTGTCGTCCACGTCCCCGCCCACTGCCTGCAGCAGGGTCATGAGGGAGGTGAAGCATGAGCCGGACACGTTGGGGTCGGCGAAGGCTATCTTGCCGCGGTAGCCGCTCTGGAGCAGGTCCGCCCAGCCGGTTATGGCGCCGCTGTCAATCAGCTTGGTGTTGTATATGAGCACGACGGGGAGGACGGAAAACGGAGTCCACACGCCGTCAGGGGAGTGGTAGAGCTCCGGCACGGCGGCCATCTCCGGGGATACGTACGGCTCCAGGCAGTCGCGGTAGACCTCGATCGTGTCCACGCCGCCGCCGAACATGACGTCCGCGGCGGGGGCGTCTGACTCTGAGGCGATGCGCTCGAGCAGCTCGTTGCTGCCGCCGGTGACCACGTCCACCCAGATGCCGGTGCGCTCTTCAAACTCCATCACTATCGGCCGCCACACCTCCTCCTTGTGCGAGGTATAGACCACCAGACGCTCGTCCTCGGAGGGGGCATAAGAGGCCCCGGACTCCGCGCCGCTGCCGGCCCCGCAGCCGGTCAGCATGAGCGCCGAGAGCAGTACGCAGAGATATCGCAGCTTTTTCACACCGCCGCCTCCTGACGTGTCTGAGATTTCGACTAATTATAGCACAGGCCGGGGGTGAGTTTCATCTGATTTCAACAAAAAAAGCAGAATGGAACAAGAAAACGCAGTTTTGTCCCCTGTTCTTTTGTCCACAATGACGATACAATAAAATTAACATACGGCTCCGCAAAGAGCGAGCCTGTTTTATACAAAATAACGAAGGAGGAAATGACATGAAAATGAAGCGCGTACTTTCGCTGCTGCTTGCACTCGTCATGGTGTTCGCCCTCGCCGCCTGCGGCAGCGGCGACACTACCACCACCCCGGCGCCGGGCACTTCCGGCGGGGACGTGAGCGATCCGGTAGACGACGCGAACCTCACCGCCACCCAGCAGATCATCAAGGAAGCCGAGGGCATGACCATGGAGGAACTCGCCCAGAAGGCCATTGAGGAGTCCAACGGCAAGACCTTCTACGGACTCGGCAACTCCAGCCGCGGCGCCACCGCTCTCCCGCTCTTCATCGAGTACCTGCAGAGCATCGACTCCAGCTACACCATGGAGTACGAGTGGCAGCAGCCGAAGAACAACAAGATCTTTGACCAGCTGACCTCCGACTCCCTGAAGGACACCGGCACCTTCGCCATGACCCTCATCCAGGACGGCAACCAGATTGAGTCCAAGATGGTTGCGACCGGCATTCTCGACACCTTCATCCCCAAGGAGTGGGCAGAGGCCAACGGCACCACGGCCGAGGAGTACACCGGCTACCTCCCCCTGCAGACCCTGAACAAGGTCTTCATGTACAACAACACCGGCAGCAAGACCTATGACAACGTCTGGGACTTTGTCGGTGAGGGCGAGCACGGCCTGTACATGGACATCGACAGCGAGCTCGTGGGCAAGAACTTCCTCTACATGCTCACCGAGGATACATACGCCACCATGCTGAAGGACGCCTTTGACGCCCTCTCCGCTGATGAGCAGGCCTATTTCCAGCCCACTATCGACGAGATGGAGTCCCAGGCCGCTGACCTTGGCCTCGGCGAGAACGGCAAGTACGCCCTCGCGTGGATCAAGCTCTGGGTCGGCAGCTACAACGCCCAGACCGACGACGGCCCCATCTGCAACACCCTGGTTGACGCCTCCGCCACCGACCAGTTCGGCCTGCTGGTTTACTCCAAGCTCCGCAGCGTCGAGGAGAGCGCCACCGTCTCCAAGAACAACATCACCGTCGCCGCCTACAACGACGGCTACACCGGCATCGGCGGCTTCGGCTACTGCCACTACCTGTTCGTCACCGAGAACAGCCCGCTGCCCTGGACCGCCTGCGCCTTTATCGCCTACATGACCTGCACTGCCGACGGCTTCTCCGCCTGGGGCAAGGACATCGGCGGCTACTCCTCCAACCCTGAGGTTGCGGCCGAGAACGAGGAGATCTATCACCACCAGACCGGCGGCATGGCCGAGGACGGCACCACTGTCGAATTCGACGCCCTCAACGACCGCGGCTATGACTGGTGGGTCGGCGACGGCCAGCTCGTGCTCGAGGATCCCGAGTACTGCGCCAGCGTCGCCTTCACGGTCGGCAGCTGGATTGAGACGCTCGACAAGTACACTGTCGGCTGATTAAAGCGCCGCAAGGCGCGCAGCTCAAGCTAAGCCGCAAAAAGAGCGCCCTTGGATTCCCGGATTTGCGGTGTCCAAGGGCGTTCACCGCATAAATGCCCCACACGTGGGGAGACGTATTTCTATCTGTGCCGCGCGCAGCGGCGAAACGGGGGAATTATATGAACCAGACAGGCACCCTCCACGCCAGCAAGCCAGCTATCCTGTTCAACAGGCTCAAGACCTATCTGTCCAAACCCCACAACGTGATATTGCTGCTCCTGGGCATAGTGGTAACCATCACCACAGTAGCACCCATCGCGGCCATAGTGGGGGACACCATCCAGATCCACCCGGGCACTATTGACGCCCATCTCACCGGCCAGACCTCCGGCTACACGCTGGTCAACTACATAGACCTCTTCACAAGCAGCCTGGCAAAAACCAACCTCTGGACGCCGCTGCTGAACACCGTGCTCATGTCGGTGGGCGCGTGCGTGGTGTCCATAATCTTCGGCGGGCTTATGGCTTTCCTGATAACCAGGACCAACCTGGCCTGCCGCAAATACCTCAGCAGCATTTTCATTTTCCCGTACATCATGCCGCAGTGGACGCTGGCCGTCGTGTGGCAGAACCTCTTTAACTCGAACGCCGTCACCGGTACGTCGAACGGCCTGCTGGCCGCGACGCTGGGCATACAGATGCCCGCCTGGTGGTGTGTGGGACTGTTCCCGTGTGTGATCGTGCTGGGCCTGCACTATGCGCCCTTTGCCTATATTCTCATCGGCGGCATTTTCCGCAACATGGACGCCAACCTGGAAGAGGCGGCCACCATACTGGACACGCCCAAGTGGAAGATAATGTTCCGCGTCACCCTCCCCATGGTCAAGCCGGCCATACTCTCCACCATACTCCTGGTGTTCGGCAGCGCCATGGGCAGCTACCCCGTGCCGCACTACCTGAATTTCACGACGTTGTCTACCAAGTACGTGTCGATGAACTCCAAGTACACTGGCGAGGCCAGCATACTGGCCATCATCATGATGATTTTCGGCGTGGCAATCATGCTGCTCAACCAGCTCAGCCTGCAGAGCCGCAAGAACTACACCACCGTCACCGGCAAATCCGGACAGATATCCAAGGTCAACCTGGGCAAGACGGGCAGGGTAGTCATCGCCATCATCCTGATAATCCTCACCTTCTTCACCAGCATCTTCCCCATAGTCTCCTTCGCCTTTGAGACCTTCCTGCCCAACCCCGGCGACTACTCCTTCCTGTACACCGGCGACGCCGGCAACCTGACCACCAAGTGGTGGCTGACGGACGAGAATATCACCGAAAACGGTATGTACGGACAAAAAGGTATCCTGCACAACGACACAATATGGCGGGCCTACAAGGGTACGATCTGGGTAAGCGTCTGCTGTGCGCTGCTGGCAGGCACTATCGGCACCATGATAGGCTACGCCGTGAGCAAGAGCCGAAGGAGCAAGTGGGCAAATTATGTAAACTCAATGGCCTTCCTGCCATACCTGATGCCGTCCATAGCGGTCGGCGCGGCCTTCTTTGTGCTCTTCTCAAACGAGCACATTAACCTGTTCAACACGTATACGCTGCTCATCATAGTGGGCACCATCAAGTACATCCCCTTCGCCAGCCGCAGCGCGCTCAACTCCATGCTGCAGCTCTCGGGTGAGATTGAGGAGTCCGCCATGATACAGAACATACCCTGGGTCAAGCGCATGACCCGCATCATCATTCCCATCCAGAAGACCAGCATCATCAGCGGCTATCTGCTGCCCTTCATGACCTGCCTGCGCGAGCTGAGCCTCTTCATGCTGCTCTGCACCCAGGGCTTCATCCTGGCCACCACGCTCGACTACTTCGACGAGATGGGCCTGTATGCCTTCTCCAGCGGCATCAACCTGCTGCTCATAGTGACGATACTGGTCTGCAACGCCCTGGTCAACAAGATAACGGGGGCCAGCCTGGACAAGGGGATAGGAGGTTAAACCATGCCTGAAATAAGACTTGAACATGTGACAAAGCGCTGGGGCAAGTTCTACGCCGTGGAAGACCTGAGCATGGTCATCGAGGACAACGCCTTCGTAACCCTGCTCGGCCCCTCCGGCTGCGGCAAGACCACCACGCTGCGCATGATAGCCGGACTGGAGACGCCTACGAGCGGACGCATAACCATAGGCGACCGGGTCGTCTTTGACAGCGACATGGGTATAAATATCCCGGCAAACAAGCGCAAGGTGGGCTTCCTGTTCCAGAACTACGCGCTCTGGCCGAACATGACCGTCTATGACAACATCGCCTTCGGCCTGAGCAACGTCAAGGAGCCCCTGCCCAAGACAGATTTCGAGGCCAAAAACGCGGCGCGCCTGGCTGAGATACTGCAAAAACCGGACGAGATCGCCCGCATACTGGACGAGTGCCGCGACAAAAACGGCAAACTCGACGAGACAAAGGCATACATAAAGCTTATCGACGCCTTCACCATTTCCATGCCAACGGCGAAGAAGCTCTTCGGCTATCACGCGGAGAGCGGCAGGGACATGTCCGGGGAGATAAACGCCCTGCTGGCCAAGGCGGAGAGCGCCAGGAAGTCGGCCCAGGCCTCCGGCGGAGAGCTCAACGAGAACTTCGAGCTGGTCAAAAACGGCCAGGTCGTCACCGAGGTGCGCAAGCTCACCAAGGAGGAGATAGACCTCACCGTCCGCCGCGTGAGCCGCATAGTCAAGATAGGCATGTTCATGGACCGCTATCCGGCCGAGCTGTCCGGCGGCCAGCAGCAGCGCGTGGCCATCGCCCGCACCCTGGCCCCGGAGCCGAGCGTGCTGTTCATGGACGAGCCACTAAGCAACCTGGACGCCAAGCTCAGGCTGGAGATGCGCTATGAGCTGCAGCGCCTGCACGTGGAGACCGGCTCCACCTTCGTCTACGTCACGCACGACCAGATGGAGGCCATGACGCTGGCCACGCAGATCTGCCTCATCAACAACGGCGTGCTGCAGCAGTACGAGCCGCCGCTGGACGTCTACCACCGTCCGGCCAACCTCTTCGTCGCGGACTTCGTGGGCAACCCGTCCATAAACTTTGTGGAGGCCAGGGGCGCCCAGCGCGCCGACGGGGCCGTGGAGCTGACTGTGTTCGACTCCGTCAAAGCCCTGTTCAAACCGGCGGAACAGCTGGACCTCAAGGCGTGGTTTGCAAAGCGTGACGCCGCCGCGGCGGAGCGCGAGCAGACCAGGCGCAGGGCCTCGGAGCAGAAGGGGTATGTCGAGAAGTCCAACAAGGACGAGACATTCCGCTACCACGTCTCCAAGGTCAACGAGGAGGATTTCTCCATCCAGGACGACCCTGTGCTGACCAATGAGGACCTTGTCCTCGGCATCCGCCCGGAGTTCATAGAGATAACGGGTTCCGGCGGCCTGGAAGGCGAGATCTACGGCGCCATGCCCACCGGCATGGAGTCCACCATCAAGGTGCGCGTAGGAGACTACCTGCTCACAGGCGTGGTCTTCGGCAGCACGCTGTTCAAACTCGGCACCCGGGTGAGGATGGATATATCCAGCCGGAATATAATGCTCTTTGACCGCCGGAGCGGCGAGTGCATAGCCCTGGGCAGCCTTGAATTCCGGGAACAGTGATTCACGACCCGAGGCAACACTAACACACATCCGACAGCTGAAAAAATGCCCGGTCACACGACCGGGCATTTTTTTGACTTATTTGCCGTTTGCGGCGGCGTCACACCACCTGGGCCTTGATGAGATTGGTGCTGCCGGCGCGGCCGATGGGGACGCCGGCGGTGATGACGACCATCTGGCCGCTCTCAACCGCGCCCTCCTTGAGCGCGCTCTGCACGCACATGGAGAAGAGGCGGTCGGTGGAGTCCACATAGCCAGCGAGCAGAGGCTTGACGCCCCAGGAGATGGCGAGCTGGCGCCGCGCCCTCTCCGTCGTGGTGAAGGCCACGATCGGGCAGGCCGGGCGGAAGCGCGAGATCATGCGCGCCGTGTGCCCGCGCTGCGTGGGGGTGAGTATGGCGTCGGCCTCCAGGTCCATGGCGGTCTGGCAGCTGGCGTGGGTGATGGCGTCGTTCACGTCGCGGCCGGGCTTGAACTCGAAGCGGCGGAAACGGCCCCAGTAGTCCGTGGCCTGCTCGGCGGCGCTGATGGTGTCCACCATCGTCTGCACCGCCTCGAGCGGGTATTTGCCGGAGGCGGTCTCGCCGGAGAGCATGACACAGCTGGTGCCGTCAAAGACGGCGTTGGCCACGTCGGAGACCTCGGCACGGGTCGGGCGCGGGTTGCGTATCATCGAGTCAAGCATCTGCGTGGCGGTGATGACGGGCTTGCCGGCCATGCTGGTCTTCTTGATCATGGTCTTCTGCAGCACGGGCACCTCGTAGGCGGGGATCTCCACGCCCAGGTCGCCGCGGGCCACCATGAGGCCGTCGCTGGCCGCGATGATCTCGTCGAGGTTCTCAACGCCCTCGCTGTTTTCAATCTTGGATATGATGCGGATATGTTCGCCGCCGTATTCCCTGAGGCAGGCGCGGATGTCCTCCACGTCGGCGGCCTTGCGCACGAACGAGGCGGCCACGAAATCAAAGTCCTGCTCCACGGCGAAGCGCAGGTCCTCACGGTCCTTCTCGGTGAGGGAGGGGAGCTGGATATGCGCGTCGGGTATGTTTATGCTCTTGTTGCTGGAGAGCGGGCCGCCGCACATGACGGTGCATTTTATGTCCTGGCCGCTTATCTCCTCGACTTTGAGCTCGATGAGCCCGTCGTCGATGAGCACGCGGCAGCCGGGGGTCAGCTCATTGTGCAGGTTGGCGTAGGTCACGGAGACGATGTCCGCATTGCCGGGCACGTCGCGGGTGGTGAGGGTGAAGGCGGCGCCCTCGGCAAGCGTTACCGGCCCCTCTTCAAAGGTCTTTACACGGATCTCCGGCCCCTTGGTGTCCAGGATGGTCGCCACGGCGGCGTCCAGTTCGTCGCGGACGCGCTTTACCTTGTTCAGCAGGGCCAGATGGCTCTCGTGGGTGCCGTGGGAAAAGTTGAAGCGCGCGGCGTCCATGCCGGTCAACATCAGAGCGCGGAGCTTCTCCTCATCGTCCACTGCAGGGCCCATGGTACAGATAATTTTTGTCTTTCTCAAGGGATATACCTCCACGTAACAAATGTTCGTTATTTATTATACAATAATCTTCTGCAGCTTACAAGAAAAGTCTTGCGTCAATTCAGGAAAAATAAATGTCAGCCCCGGCCGCAAGGCGCCGGGGCTGTATTGAGCGCCGTCACGACGCGGATGCGCGGCGGAGCCGGGCGGGACCGTCCTCTCCGGCAATGTCGGCCATGTCCTCAGCCAGAGCGCAAATCTGTGCCGCCGCGTCCGGACGTATAATCCTGTGCTGGCTGCGCAGCATCGCCGCGCGGGCGGGAAAACTGTCGAGCAGGCCGAGGGCGTCCTCCATCGCACCGCGTGATGCGGGGCAGGAGAGACTCATGCCGCTGGAGCTGAAATACCGGGCGTTATGGGTCTCGCACCCGGGTATGGCGGCCGTGTGAACCATGGGCACGCCGCAGACGGCTGCCTCGGTGGAGGAAAGGCCGCCGGGCTTGGTGACGAACAGGTCGGCTGCGCGCATGTAGGCGGGCATTTCGCGGGTGAAGCCCACCACAGACGTGTGGGGGAGCCCGGCCGAGCTCAGCTCCTCGTACAGCCTGGCGTTGGAGCCGCAGATGATGATGAGCTCCGTGCCGCTGCGCTGCGATACCGCCCCGGTCAGCGCCTTTACCGCGTTCCTGAGCTGGCCGCCGCCCATGCTGCCGCCGGAGACGAGGACATATTTCCTGTCCTGCTCCAGCCCCAGCGCCTCGCGCGCTTCATCCCGGCTCATGCGGGCGGAAAAGGCGCCGCTCACGGGTATGCCGAGCGGATATATCTTCTCCTCGGGCAGGCCGCAGAGGACAAAGTGCTCTCTCAGCTCTTCCGCGGGTATAACATAGGCGTCGCACTCTGTCTCCTCCGTGAACGGCAGGCAGACATAGTCCGTGGCGACATATATGGTGCCGGGCAGCACGGAGCCGCTGTTTTTCATGCCGGTTATGATCTCAGCGGGGAACAGGTGAGTGGTGATGATGACGTCAAAATGATTTCGGGAGAGGTACTCGCCCAGGATATCCCGCATAAGCAGGTTTACATAATATACAGGCGAACGGAATGGCAGCTTCCTGTAAAGCTGCCCGGCCGCGTAGACGGCGCCGAAAAAGGAGGGGGCCTTTTGTACCGAGCCTATATAGAGCCGGTCTATCCTCCCGGCCAGCTCCCTGCTCTGCAGGGTATAGGGGTTGAGCATGACGGCGCGGTGGCCGCGCAGCTCCATGGCCTCGACCAGGGCCCGTGCCGCGGCGTCATGTCCGCCGCCGGTCCCGCACGAAAGTATCAGAGAATCCAAATAATTTCACCTCAAGTCTGTCTCGCTTCTCGCCGCTGGTGAACAGCTTTAAAAGAACTATGGCAGTTATGACGGCAAAACCCAGCACAGCCGGGGAGCTGTCAACGCGTGTTATGACCGATACCAGGGCGAATATATAGGCAAACGCCGTACGGTGGAGGTTCGGCGTGATTTTCACTGCGGTGGAGAAAACTATGAAAAAGAAGGCCAGCGTCAGCAGCGCGTCCAGCTCGGGATACAGCCCGGCCAGGCAGCCGAAGCTCACGGCTATGCCCTTGCCGCCCCTGAACCCGTGGAACAACGGGAAGGCGTGCCCCAGCACCGGCGAGGCTATGACCATGGCCGCCGCAGGCGCGCCGCAGTCCATGCCGCCGCTCTTTACGAACAGGTATACCGGCAGAAAGCCCTTGAGCAGGTCAAATACCAGCGTGCAGAGCCCGCACATGAAGCCGCCGTACATGAAGGCGTTGGCCGTGCCGGGGTTTTGGTCCCGGCTATGGCTGAGGATGTCCCTGTTGCCGAAGAGCCGGGCGAATACCCGCGCGTACAGCACACTGCCGGACAGATAGCCGAGGACGGCAAAAAGTGCCGCCGGGGAGTTTGTGTTCAGCACAAATGTGCCCATTTCAAAAATCCTTTCTTTAAATTTGCGCCGGAGCCCGCCGCGGCGTTTTTGCAGCCCCGGGCGGGTATTTCCTGTTGACAGCGTCTAAAACAAATGATAGTATAAAAGATACGATAGTATGAATGACATTATAATACCATAAAAAACTTCAAAATCAATAGCCCAGGCCAAAGTGGGATATATGGCTGTATCAAGTTCCAGTGATACTGTTTCCGAAAATCGTCCCACGTATCCCGGACGGGAAGGGAGAAGCGTTATGCGCAGGACAACCGCCACAACAGAATATCTGAAAGAGTGCATGGGCACCGCACTGCTCGAGCTCATGAGGGAAAAGCCGGTGGAAAAGATAAGCATAGAGGAGATGACGGCCCGGGCCGATGTGGGGCGCTCCACGTATTTCCGGTATTTCAACACCAAGGACGAGGTCCTGGCCTTCAAGCTCTGCTGCATGTGGAAGCGCTTTGCGCAGCAGCACAACCTGGCGGACTTCCGCGCCAACCAGCCCGCCGCCGTGCGGCTGTTCGTCGAGTTCTGCCTGTCCATACGCGACATAAGCGACCTGCTCTATGCCTCCGGGCACCAGACCGTGATCCTGGACGCCTATCTGCAGATACTGACCACGGATTCGCCGGAGGGCGAAGATGTGACGGAGTATTATAAGAACCAGGGCGTGGCGTACGCGCTGTACGGCATCGTGAACGCCTGGATACTGCGCGGGTACAAGGAGAGCACGGAGGAGATGACGGCGATCCTCAGCAACCTGTAGGACGCAGCAGCCGGACTGTTTGAAATCACATCCCCCTTGTGCTAGAATATAATAGTTTATAACTGTTGTCAGGGGGAATCTGCCTTGAATATAGTCGTGCTCTGCGGCGGCCTCTCGCCGGAGCGGAACGTCTCCGTGTCCACCGGGCGGCGCGTTGCAGCCGCGCTCAAGAGCCTGGGGCACCGGGCCGTGCTGCTGGATATGTATTTCGGGCTCGAGGGGTATTCCGGCTCACTGGAGGAGGCCTTTGACCTGCCGCTCCCGGAGGGGGACGCCTCCATAGCGGAGACGGAGCCGGACCTGGACGCCGTGCGCGACGCCAGGGAACTGCGCTCTGGAAGCATGTTCGGCGACCGCGTGCTGGATATCTGTGCGGCGGCGGACATAGTGTTCCTCGCCCTGCACGGCCGCTGCGGTGAGGACGGGCGCGTCCAGGCCGCCTTTGACCTGCTGGGCATACGCTACACGGGCAGCGGCTACCTGGGCAGCGCCCTGGCGATGGATAAGCGCCTGACCAAGCAGATAGCGTCCGGACTCGGCGTGCTCACGCCGGAGTGGCGCTTTTACAGCCGCGAGGAGCTGGGCGGCGCGGAGGACATAGCCGGCCGTACGCCCCTGCCCTGCGTGGTGAAGCCGGTAAACTCCGGCTCGAGCATCGGCGTGGAGATAGTGCGTACCCCGCGCGAGCTCGGCGCGGCGCTCAGCCGCGCCGCCGCGGAAGGCGACGGGGTGCTGGTCGAGCGCTATGTGGAGGGCCGGGAGATACAGATTTCCATCCTCGGCGGCGAGCCGCTGCCGAGCATAGAGATAAGGCCGGTGAGCGGCTTCTATGACTACCGCAACAAGTACCAGCCCGGCGCGGCGGAGGAGATAACGCCGGCGGAGATACCGGCGGAGGCGGAAGAGCGCCTCGCCCGCGCCGCTGTGTCGGTGTACCGGGCGCTGGATTTGCATGCCCTGGCCAGGGCTGATTTTATCTATGACGGAGAAGGGCGCTTTTGGTTCCTGGAGATAAATACGCTCCCGGGCATGACGCCCACAAGCCTGGCACCGCAGGAGGCCGCGGCCGCGGGCATGAGCTATGAGCAGCTCTGCCAGAGGATAATAGACCTGGCATTTTAAAAACTTTCCCGGAATGGACGGGAGTTCTGAGATATTCAGCTTTTGAGCCTGCTTTTGAAGAGGAGGAGTACATATGACGGGATTTACAGCCGCTGACACAGCCCGCGTTACCGGCGGCGAACTCCGCGGCGGGGACGGCTCCGCCGCTGTGACCGGGGCTGTGATAGACAGCCGCAAGGCCGCGCCGGGCATTATGTTCTGCGCCCTGCCGGGCGAGCGCGTGGACGGGCACGACTACATCGCCTCCGCGCTTGCCAAAGGTGCGCCCTGCGCGCTGGCGGCCAGGGTCCCGGAGGGAGTGGACGGCGGCGTGATCGTCGTGCCCGACGTGGCGCGGGCCATGGCGCTGCTGGCGCGGGAGTGCCGGGAGCGCTTTTCCGGGCCCGTGGTGGGCATAGTGGGCAGCTCCGGAAAGACGACTACCAAGGAGATGTGCGCCTGCGTCCTGGCCGAGGAATTCAATACCCTGCGCACGGAGGGCAACTTAAACAATGAGCTCGGCGTGCCACTGACCCTCTTCCGCCTGGATGCCGGTACCCAGGCCGCGGTGGTGGAGCTCGGCATAAGCGACTTCGGCGAGATGACGCGCCTGGGCAAGATGGCGCGCCCGGACATAGCGGTGTACACCCTCATCGGCCGCTCCCATCTGAACGCCCTGCACGACCTCGACGGCGTGCTCAGGGCCAAGACGGAGCTGCTCGATGAGATGGACAGGGACGCGCTGGTGGTGGTAAACGGCGACGACGTGCGTCTGGCCGCATTGAAACCCGCCCAGCGCAAGCTCTCCTACGGCATGGGCGGGCATAACGACGTGAGGGCGGAGAACGTGGAGTTTGACGGCGGCGTGAGTTTTGACATCGTCCGCGGCGAGCGGCGTATACGCGCCCGCATCCCGGCTTTCGGCCGTCACCTCATATACGCTGCCCTGGCCGCTGCCTGCGTCGGCATGGAGCTGGGGCTGAGCGACGACCGGATAGCCGCCGGCCTGGCCGCCTATGCGCCCGTGGGGCGGCGCACAAGCGTCATACGCACCGGCGGCATCACGATAGTGGACGACTGCTACAACTCGAACCCCGACTCGGCCAAGCTGGCCATAGACTCCGCGTCGGACCTGCCGGGACGCCTGGTGTGTATCCTCGGCGACATGCTCAACCTGGGCGAGGGCAGCGAACAGATGCACCGCGAGGTAGGCCGGCACGCCCTTGAGCGCGGCGCGCTGCTGCTCACGACCGGCGAGGTGTCGGAGGCCATGGGCGGCATCCACTTCGCTGCGCGCGAGGAGCTGATCGGCGCCCTGCCCGAATACGTGAGGCCGGGAGACACGGTGCTGGTCAAGGCCAGCCATGCCATGGAGTTTGAAAAAATCACCGAGGCGCTCAAAGACATGTATAAATAAAATCCGGCCCGGCACAAAAAGTGCCGGGCCTCTTTTTCAGTCTATGCGCTCGAGCATGCCGGGCGTTTTGTATTTCCGCACCAGGTCTATGTACCAGGCCTTGGACCTGTCCCAGGACTCGATGTCCCTGTCCAGGAGCGGGCGCAGCACCCTGGCCGGGGCGCCGCCCACGACGACCCTGGGCTCTATGACCTGGCCCTGCTTGACTACCGCGCCCTCTGCGATGACGGCATATTCGCCTATCTCGGAGAAGAGGCTCAGCACCGCGCCCATGCCCACGTTGGCGTTGTCACCGAGTTTGCTGCAGTGTACGATGGCGCCGTGGCCGATGGTCACGCGCTCGCCTATATAGCAGCTCACAGCGCGGGAGCCGCCTACGTGGATGATAACCCCGTCCTCCACCGCGGTTCCGTACCCTATCTCGATGGGCTTGCCGCAGTCAGCGCGTATTACGGCGCCGGGGCCTATAAAGCAGTCGGCCGCTATTTTTACCTGGCCGATTATGGTGGCGGACTCGCTGACGAAGGCCGAGGGGTCTATCTCCGGGGCGAATTCACCGTATCTGTATATCATGTTTCTTCACCGCTTCCCTGGGTCATTTAAGCGGGCTGCGGCGGCGCGGATGCGTGGTGCGCCGCCGGGCCGCACACTGAATTTTAATACGGAGCGCACTGAAAATCAAGCAGCCGCGCTCCGCATACAGTAAAACCCGGCCCCGCGCGTGCGGGGCCGGGCAGTATGTATTCATATAAAATTCTGTATCAGCACCAGCAGTATTACGCCGGGTATGCCCAGCACGCCGGCTACCACGGCGTTCACAGCGTTGATGCCGAGGGCAAAGTCAAAATACCCTCCGATGAAGTTGAAGATGAAGAGCAGCACAAGGCCACTGGCCATGTTCAGCAGCAGTTTGAAGATAAGCTTGAGCGGCAGACGCAGTATGGTCAGCAGCAGCCAGAGGAGCAGCACACAGACTACTATTACGATGACGGTGGCTGCGGATTCGGGGATCGCGGGCATATGTAACCTCCTTGGGCATATGGATTTACAGATAGAAGGACTTTATGGCGCGCACGGCACAGTTATACTTGCTCTTGAGCGCGCTTATCTCGTAAATGCAGGCGTCAAGCGCCGCACTGTCCGAGACGGCGTTGAAGCGGTTATATGTGTCGTCAAGCTGTCTGCGCACGTCGCCGAGCTCCTCCAGCGCTTTCCTGTATTCGGCCTCCCTGGCCTTTCTCTGCTTGCGTTTGGACAAGAATATCAACTCCTTGTCCATATTATATTCAGAGGAGGGCGGCTTTAAACACGTTTACGACGTGAAAATTGGCGGATTGTTCCTGTGATAAACCGCGGACGCAGGCACATAATAAGCTCGGACACAGCAAAAGCACGGCGGGGTAAAGAGAGAAGCCCAAGGCCGGTGTCGGACGCGCAAAAGCGTCTTACGACGGATGGCCTCCGCAAAGGACGCCGTCGGACGAAGAGAACTCATCCGGGTGATGAGAAAAACGTTCAATGCGACTTGCTGGTCAAGCGCCGGAAAACTGTGCGAAAGTACGGGAAAGAGCGGTGCGGCGGGGACTGAAAAGATCCCCGCTTTTTTGTGTTTGCACGCTTTGACTTGAAAAAAAGGACGAGATAAGATATAGTATACTGGTACGACTATCGAACAACATCTTGTGATATGTGAGGGAAAAGCTGATAATGGCGAGACGAACCTCCGTGGAATACGGAAACGAGAGTATATCCCAGCTAAAAGGGGAGGACAGGGTGCGCAAGCGCCCGGCGGTTATATTCGGCTCGGACGGCCTGGAGGGCTGCGAGCACGCGGTGTTTGAGATACTGTCGAACTCAATCGACGAGGCGCGGGCCGGAAACGGCAACATTATAACACTGACGCGCTATCTCGACAAGAGTATCGAGTGCGAGGACTTCGGCCGCGGCTGCCCTGTGGACTGGAACCCGGTGGAGCAGCGCTGGAACTGGGAGCTCGTCTTCTGCGAGCTCTATGCCGGCGGCAAATACCGCAACAATGACGGCGGCGATTACGAGTATTCGCTCGGCCTCAACGGCCTGGGCAGCTGCGCCACCCAGTACGCGAGCGAGTATATGGACGTCACTGTCCGCCGCGACGGGAAGAAGTACATGCTGCACTTTGAAAAGGGCCGCATCGTCGGCGAGCTGAAGAGCGAGCCCGCCGACCGCAAGAAGACCGGCACGGATATACGCTGGCGGCCCGACCTGGAGGTCTTCACGGACATAGACATACCGCTGGAGTACTATCAGGAGACCCTGCGCCGCCAGGCGGTGGTGAACGCCGGCGTCACCTTCCGGCTCAGGAACGAGGTGGCCCAGGGCAAGTTCGAGACGCAGGAGTTCCTCTATGAAAACGGCATCCTCGACTATGTCCGGGAGATCGCCGGGGAGGAGACGCTCAGCGCGCCTCACTTCATCTCCGCCGAGCGCCGCGGGCGCGACCGTGCGGACAAGGACGAGTACAAGGTCAGGCTCTCCGCGGCGTTCTGCTTCTCGGTCAAGGTGAACATGATCGAGTACTACCACAACAGCTCCTGGCTGGAGCACGGCGGCGCGCCGGAGAAGGCGGTGCGCAGCGCCTTTGTCTCCGCGGTGGACGCCTACATAAAGAAGGTTGGCAAGTACCAGAAGAACGAGAGCAAGATAACCTTCCAGGACGTGGCGGACTGCCTAGTGCTGGTGACAAACTGCTTCTCCACCCAGACCAGCTACGAGAACCAGACCAAGAAGGCCATCACCAACCGCTTTATCCAGGAGGCGATGACCGAGTTCTTCCGCGAGCAGCTGGAGATATATTTCATCGAGCACAAGGCTGAGGCCGACCGCGTGGCCGACCAGGTGCTCATCAACAAGCGCTCCCGCGAGCAGGCGGAGAGTGCCAGGCTGAACATCAAGAAAAAACTCACGGGCAGCATGGACATCTCCAACCGCGTACAGAAGTTCGTTGACTGCCGCAGCCGCGACGTGTCAAAGCGCGAGATATACATCGTCGAGGGCGACAGCGCGCTCACAAGCTGCAAGCTCAGCCGCGACGCCGAGTTCCAGGGCATCATGCCCGTGCGCGGCAAGATACTCAACTGCCTCAAGGCCGACTACAGCCGCATCTTCAAAAGCGACGTCATAACCGACCTCGTGAAGGTCTTAGGCTGCGGCGTAGAGACGAGCAAGCACGTGAAGGAGCTGCCGGCCTTTGAACTGGAAAACCTGCGCTGGAGCAAGATCATCATCTGCACCGACGCGGATGTGGACGGCTTCCAGATACGCACGCTCATACTGACGATGATCTACCGCCTCGCGCCCACGCTCATCAAAGAGGGCTACGTGTACATTGCCGAGTCCCCGCTCTATGAGATAGAGTCCGGCGGCAAGACCTGGTTCGCTTACTCGGAGCGGGAGAAGGCGCAGATTATGGAGGAGATAGGCACGGCCAGGGCGAGCATCAACCGCTCCAAGGGCCTCGGACAGAACGATCCGGACATGATGTGGCTGACCACCATGAACCCGGAGACGCGCCGGCTCATCCGTGTCATGCCCGAGGACGCCGAACGCACATCGCAGATGTTCGACCTCCTGCTCGGCGACGATCTGCAGGGCAGGAAGAGGCACATATCCGAATTCGGCAGCCAGTATCTGGACCTGGCCGACATATCCTGAGGAGGGGAAAGAAATGAAGCTGGAAACTGTACGCAAGGTCGTGACGGCGGGCTTTATGCTGAGCATCATCGCCTGCTTTATCGGCATTTTTGCCGGCGCGGGCAACCCTGAGCTCAACAACTATGCGCTCATAGCCGCGGTGCTGTTTTTGCTGTTCACGATCGCGGTGATAATGAAATGGGCCCGCTGCCCGTGGTGCGGCGGCTCGCTGATGCGGAAGTTTTTCTCGCTGAAGGTGTGCCCGCACTGCCACCGCGATTTGACCACGGGCAAAAAGAAAAAAGGCCATGGAGGCAGGGGCAGGAAATAAATGGCGCGTAAGAGTAAGAAGACGAACGAAAACAATCACAAGGGCGCCGCAGCGGAGAATGTTATGGGGCTGCGCGCCGAGGTTTTGGAGCAGCCCATAACCGAGACGCTGGAGACAAACTACATGCCTTACGCCATGAGCGTAATCGTCTCCCGCGCCATACCGGAGATAGACGGCTTCAAGCCCAGCCACCGCAAGCTGCTGTACACAATGTACAAGATGGGCCTGCTGAACGGCGTGCGCACGAAGAGCGCGAATATCGTCGGCCAGACCATGAGGCTCAACCCGCACGGCGACGCGGCCATATACGAGACGATGGTGCGCCTGGCCAAGGGCTGCGAGGCGCTGAACACGCCTTTCGTGGACTCCAAGGGCAGCTTCGGCAAGGTGTATTCGCGCGACATGTCCTATGCCGCTTCGCGCTACACCGAGGCGAAACTGGCCACAATCTGCGCGGAGATCTTCGCGGACATAGACAAGGACACCGTGGACTTCGTGGACAACTATGACGGCACGATGAAGGAGCCGGTGCTGCTGCCCACGATGTTCCCGAATGTCCTTGTAAGTGCCAACACCGGCATCGCCGTCGGCATGGCCAGCCAAATCTGCGGCTTTAACCTCACAGAGGTCTGCGAGACGGCCATAAACTACATACGCGACCCGGAGTGCGACCTGATGGCCACACTGCCCGCACCGGACTTCCCGACCGGCGGGGAGATAGTCATGGACACGGCCGTCATGCGCGAGATATACCGCACCGGCAGGGGCAGCTTCAAGGTCCGCGCCCGCTGGCGCTATGACACCAAGCAGAACGTCATAGAGATCTACGAGATACCCTATACGGCCACCGTGGAGTCCATTATGGACAAGGTGGCGGAGCTGGTCAAGGCAGGAAAGGCCAAGGAGATCGCCGACATGCGCGACGAGACCGACCTCGGCGGCCTCAAGCTGGCCATAGACCTCAAGCGCGGGGCCGACCCGGACAAGCTGATGGCCAAGCTCTTCAAGGCCACCCCGCTGATGGACTCCTTTGCCTGCAACTTCAACATACTCATTGCCGGGACGCCGCGCGTTATGGGCGTGGGTGAGATACTCGGCGAGTGGACGTCGTGGCGCACCGAGTGCGTAAAGCGGCGCATATACTTTGACCTCAAGCGCAAAAAAGAGAAGCTCCACCTTCTCAAGGGCCTCGGCAGGATTCTCCTTGACATAGATAAGGCCATCGCTATAATACGCAATACGGAGCGCGAGAACGACGTCGTGCCCAACCTCATGGAGGGCTTCGGCATAGACAAGGTCCAGGCCGAGTACGTCGCCGAGATCCGCCTGCGCAACATAAACCGGGAGTATATCCTCAAGCGCACCAGCGAGACAGAGGCGCTGGAAAAAGATATCGCCGACCTGGAGGCGACCCTGGGCAGCAAACGGCGCATACAGGGCATAATAATTGACGAGCTCAAGCGCATCATAAAGCAGTACCCCTCTCCGCGCAGGACCGGCATAGTCTTTGCCGACGAGCTGCCCGAGGAGCCGGAGGACGACGGCGCGGAGGACTACCCCGTAAACGTCTTTGTCTCCCGTGAGGGCTATCTCAAGAAGATCACGCCGCAGTCCCTGCGCATGTCCTCCGAGCAGAAGTACAAGGAGGGGGACGGCCCCGCCGTGCAGTTCGAGGGAACAAACAGGGGCGAGATACTCGTCTTTACCGACAGGCAGCAGGTGTATAAGGCCAGACTGTCCGACTTTGAGGACACCAAGGCCAGCCAGCTGGGCACATTCCTGGCCAGCAAGCTGGGTATGGACCAGGGCGAGACGGTGAGGGCCGTGCTGAGTGCGGGCGACTACTCCGCGGAGGCCCTGCTCTGCTTCGCCAACGGCAAAGTGGCAAGGCTGCCGCTGGCGGCGTACGAGACCAAGACCAACCGCAAAAAGCTGGTCAACGCCTACTCGGACAAGAGCCCGCTGGTCAAGGTGCTGCCGCTGCGCGGCGACATCGAGTGCGCCGCGTTCTCCACCGAGGGCCGCGCGCTCATATTCTCCACGGCCCTGCTCGCGCCCAAGACGAGCCGCAGCACGCAGGGGGTGGGCGTGATGACGCTCAAGCCCAGATACTCCCTGGCAGATGTGGTTCCGCTGAGCGAGACAGGCATAAAGAACCTTGCCCGCTACCGCGTGCGCAGCCTGCCGGCCGCCGGCGCGCTGCTCAAGGAAGAGGACAGGGGAGAGGAGCAGATGTCGCTCCTGTAATAAGAATCCTAATGGAGGGATAAGTCATGCCAAAGCGCAGTGCCAGGGACATCGCGCGTGAGTGGGGGCTCATTATACTCGGAGCGGCCACCTACGCTGTGGGCTTCCAGTTCTTCTTTTACCCGAACGACATCATCGCGGGCGGCGTCACCGGCATATCGACGATCATAAACCTGCTCACCGGCGCGCCCGTGGGTGTGGTGAGCATCATTATCAACATCCCGCTCTTCGCTTTTGCCTGGAAAAAATTCGGTACGCGCTTCATGCTCATGTCGCTGGTGGGTATGGCGCTGACGTATATCTTTGTCGATCTCTTCGCCCTGATAGACTTTGCAGCCACGGACGACCTGTTCCTGGCCGGGACCATAGGCGCCTGCCTGAACGGCGCGGGGCTGGGTCTCGTCTACCGGGCGGGGGCCACCACCGGCGGCATAGACATCGTGGCGAAGATCCTGCGCCGCCGCTATCCCTACATCAACTTCGGCACCTTTGTCCTGGTGCTGGACATCGCCATCATCGCCGTGTTTGCGGCCATCTACCGCGAGTGGGAGGCGGCCATGTACGCCGTCATCGCCATGTTCGTCGTCACGCGCGCCATAGACGTGATGCTCTACGGCCTCGATACGAGCAAGGTCTGCTACCTTATCAGTGAGGAAAAGAGCACGGAGCTCGAGCGGGCCATCACCGAGACGATGCACCGCGGCGTGACCCGGCTCCACGGCGAGGGCGGATATACGGGCGCGGAGCGGGAAGTGCTCATGTGTGTCATAAAAAAGCGCCAGATAACGGATCTGCGCAAAATAGTCAGGGCGGTGGACCCGGCGGCGTTCTTCGTGGTGACAGACGCGAACGACGTCTTCGGCAACGGCTTTGGCAATATACAGGACGACTGAGAAGGGAGACAGAAAATGGACATTGAAAAGCTGCAAAGGAGCATGAAGAGCCGCGGCTGGGACTTCATGTATTTTGAGACCGGCGCCCAGGCGGCGGAGTACCTCACCGGCGAGCTGGCCGGGCAGACCGTCGGCATCGGCGGCTGCGGCACGGCGGATGCGCTGGGCCTCTACGAGAAGCTCAGGGAGGTGTGTCCCGACGTGGCCTGGCACTGGAAGGAAGAGGACATGGACGGCGCCAGGGCCCGCGCCATGACCACGGACGCCTACCTGTGCAGCGCCAACGCCATCGCCGAGACGGGCGAGATAGTCAACATCGACGGCATGGGCAACCGCCTCGCCGGCACGATGTTCGGGCACAAGCGCGTGTACATAGTGGCGGGTGTGAACAAGGTCTGCCCGGATCTCGACGCGGCCGTCTACCGCGCCAGAAATGTGGCGGCCCCTCTGCGCGCGCGCAGCATGGGCAAGAAGACGCCCTGCGCGACGGGCGAGCTCAAGTGCTGGGACTGCCGCAGCCCGGAGCGCGTCTGCCGCGGGCTGACGGTACTGATGTACAAGATGATGGGCATGGAGAAGTGCGAGCTCGTCCTCATTAACGAGGAGCTCGGAATGTGAATGCAAAGGAGGCGCGGCAAGTGAAAAGAGCGGCGGCGGCAATATTGGCGCTGGTAATGGCGCTCGGCCTCACCGGCTGCGCCTCCATTTTTGACAAGTCCTATTTCTCCAGCTCCGAATATGTGAGCGAGCCGAGGGAGACGTACGCCTCGGGCAGCGTGGAGGTCAGCAGCTACCTGGAGCTGACCCTGGCCATCAACAATCTCGTCTCCGAGCACGAGGACAGCCTGACCATCCACTTCACGGCCTACGAGGGCGACATGCAGGAGGACCTGGCCGCCGCCTGCCGCGAGGTGAGCACCGACACCGCGCTCGGCGCCTACGCCGTTGACTACATAACCTACGATCTGGACCGTATAGTGGCCTATTATGAGGCAGAGGTGTACGTTTACTACAAGCGCAGCGCGGAAGAGCTGGATGAGATAGTCAGCGTGAACACCGCAGACGACCTCTACAACGCCATATGCGGTATGCTGGAGGAGCTGGACACCAGGCTGGTAGCCATGGTGGGAGCGTCCAGCGTGGACGAGGAGGCCGTCCTCGGCTATGTGGACGAGGCCTACTTCTCCGACCCGCTCTCGTGCGTGGAGCGCCCGGAGGCCACGGTGAACGTGTATACCGGCGGGGGATTCCAGCGCATAGTTGAGCTGGAGCTTTACTACGGGGCCACGTCAACGGCCCTGACCTCCCGCAAGGGGGCGCTGGAAAACGTTATAAACAGGCTCGCAGGTTCTGCTACCAGCGAGAACGAGGCGTACCGCGCGCTCCAGTGCGCAGTTGCGCTGACCAGCGAGTGCGACTATTCTGAGAATGCCTCCAGTACGCTGTGGTCGGCCCTCATGGCCGGGGAATCGGACAGCCAGGGCATAGCGCTGGCCTACAAGGCCCTGTGTGACGCAGCGGGTATAGAATGTGTTGTCGTGGAGGGAAGGTTTGACCGCAGCGAGCACTACTGGAACATCATCACCATAGACGGCTACAGCTATCACGCCGACATATCCCGGGCTATGGACTTCGGCTTCGGCAGCACCTTCCTCGTGAGCGACGGGCAGATGTGGGGCAGCTACTGGTGGGACAACCAGGAGTACCCCGAGTGCAGCGGCCCGCTCACATATTCCGCCCTGGTGTCCGGGGAGACCGCGCCGGCCACCGACACTCCCGCGACGGAGGTCCCGGAGAGCTCGGCACCGGAGGCGACCGCGCAGGCAAGCGCGTGAGAAAAAACACAGTCCGGCGCAAAAAGTCCACTTATATCTTGACAAATGCGAAAACTGTGGTAAAATACTATTCGCGCCTGTAAGGGCGCGCATGCGGGCATAGCTCATTTGGCAGAGCGCCACCTTGCCAAGGTGGAGGTAGCGAGTTCGAATCTCGTTGCCCGCTCCAGTTCGCTCCGGCTTTTGCCGGAGCGAACATAAGAGTAGGCTTAAGCACGCGGACAAGCGTGCTGTTTTTATGTCTGGAGGTAAATATGAACGCTGATGTCGTAATTGTCGGTGCGGGGCCTGGAGGTATTTTCACGGCTCTGGAGATGATCCGCCGCGGCTCCAAGAAGAAGATAGTCATGGTCGAAAAGGGACGTGAGCTCACGCGCAGGAGCTGCCCCAAGTCCAGGACCGGCGTGTGCATGAACTGCAAGCCTGTCTGCCATATAACCACCGGCTTCTCCGGCGCCGGCGCCTTCTCTGACGGCAAGCTCAGCCTGAGCTGCGACGTCGGCGGCGACCTGCCCACGCTCATCGGCGAGCGCCTGGCCCAGGAGACCATAGACTACGCCGACAGGATCTACCTCGAGTTCGGCGCGGACGAGCACATAGAGGGCATCGGCAACGACGATAAGGTGCGCAAGATACGCGCCCGAGCCATCAAGGCCGGGCTCAAGCTTGTGGACTGCCCCATCCGCCATCTGGGCACGGAGAAGGCGCACGACGTCTACCTCGCCATCGAGCAGTGGCTGCTCGAGCACGGCGTGGAGATGCTGTTCGACACCGAGTGCACCGACCTCATCATGGACGGCGACGTCTGCCGCGGCGTCTACCTCAACGACGGGCACCAGGATTTCGAGCTCTACGCCGGGCACACTGTGGTGGCAACCGGCCGCCGCGGCGCCGACTGGCTGGAGAAGATATGCTCTGAGCACGGCGTGCAGCACCAGCCGAGCACCGTCGATATCGGCGTGCGCGTCGAGGTGCGCAACGAGATCATGGAGGAGATCAATGACGTCCTCTATGAGAGCAAGCTCATCGGCTACCCAAAGCCGTTCAAGAACAAGGTGCGCACTTTCTGCCAGAACCCCGGCGGCGTAGTGAGCCAGGAGAACTACGACAACGACCTCGCCGTCGTCAACGGCCACGCCTACAAGGGCGCCGAGCTCAAGAGCCCGAACACCAACGTGGCCATACTCTGCTCGCACAACTTCTCCGTGCCCTTCAACCAGCCGATCGCCTATGCGCAGAAGGTAGGCGAGCTCACCAACATGCTCGCCAACGGCCACATTCTTGTCCAGCGCTTCGGCGACATCCTTGACGGCAAGCGCACCTGGGAGAAGGAACTCGCGCACAGCAACGTAAAGCCCACCCTGGTGGACGCCGTGGCGGGGGATATCACTGCCGCCATGCCCTACCGCGCGATGATAAATATCATCAACTTCATCCACTCCATGGATATAGTCGTCCCCGGCTTCGCCAGCTACGAGACGCTGCTCTACTCCCCTGAGCTGAAGTTCTACTCCAACAAGGTCACGATGGACACCCACTTCAATACCAACGTGCAGGGCCTCCACGCCCTGGGCGACAGCTCCGGCTGGACCCGCGGCCTGATGATGGCCAGCGCCATGGGCGTGCTGATGGGCCGTGAACTGGCGTGAATAAACCAAAATCCCGTCCGGGTTTGCCCGGGCGGGATTTAATTTTACATACCTGTATGCGGCTCAGAAGGGGAGGCCCTTCATGCCGGTGATTTTGCTCATGTTGGTGCTGGAGGCCTCGTCAACTTTGCGCATGGCCTCGTTGACTGCCGCTATCACCATGTCCTGAAGCATCTCGACGTCCTCGGGATCGACCGCGTCGGGGTCTATCTCCAGGCCCGTCAGCTCACGCTTGCCGCTCACGGTGGCCTTGACAGCGCCGCCGCCGGCCGTTGCAGTGAAGCTGCTGGCCTCAAGTTCGGCCTGCATCTTGGCCAGCTCCTGCTGCATCTTCTGTGCCTGCTTCATCATATTGGCCTGGTTCATGCCGCCCATGCCGCCGTAACCGCCGCGAAAACCGCCTTTAGCCATTATATATTACCGTCCTTTCAGATAAATCGTACTGTATCCTTGAACTGGCGCAGCTCTTCAATGCTGCGCTTTACGCCGTCGCCGCTGGCCTCCACCGTCACGTTGACTTCGCGGCCGGCCGTGTCTGAGGCCGCAGCGCGCAGCTTGTCCAGCGTGTCGCCTCGGCGCAGATAGTCGCAGAGCATACCCTCGACAACGTATATGGTCAGATGGCCGCCGTGCAGCTCTCCCCGGACGTCGTTCTCGTTGCGCATGAGCACGGCAAAACCGATGGGCAGGCGCTGGGAACACGCGGTTAGGAAGCGCTGCCAGTCAAAACCGCCCGGCGCCGCGCCGGCGCCGCTGCCCGCCTCGGGAGCAGGAGC